>CENX01189267.1_pt1 | contig 31669 bp, 31 predicted proteins | sample 361321 | NCBI WGS metagenome assembly CENX01 (sample SAMEA2619678, study PRJEB7988) | marine metagenome | isolation source: saline water (ENVO:00002010), including | reverse complement strand
TTACTAACATCTGAATAGTATTGGAATCCTGGTGAACCAACACGATAGTTAGTTATGCCGTCAATATCAGAGTACCAGATACCGCCAGTTCCGTTAACCGGTCCATCAAGATTTGATTCAACCCTAAATTCATATTGATTAGACTTATAGTCAGATAGTGATGCATCAGCTGCTACATCAGTATCGAATGTACCTTCCATACCATAAACATTAGCTCTAATTGGTCCCATTCTGTAATTTCTTGTAGAAGCATAACCATTTAATGATTGTGTATGATCATACTCTTGTTCATTATTAGCAGCAGTGAAGAAGAATGTATATTCATCACTAAATTCGTGTGTAATAACTAAACTATTACTCCAGTCATCTCTCGTTTGTTGAGGTTTAAATGGAGTATTAACTTTATTTAATTCTTGATAAAGAAGTGCGCCATCATCAAAACCCAATGAAAGATCAGGTAATACAATACTACCTGGATAGTTTAATGTAATGTAATCAATAGATGAAAAGGCTGAAACGCCAGTAAATGGTACTCCTGTTGTAGGAACTCCATCACCCCATTGATCACAACCAATAAGTTTGTTCTTATTACATGCTGCTCTTTGTACTCTAACTCGTGAATCATGCTCTTCATTGTGCATCATAGTCAAAGTCATAGATGTTTTATCACTTACATCCCAGATAGTTTTAAGTCTTACACCTAGATACTTTCTGTCATCCATATCTGTATTGTCGAAAGTATTAGTTATATAACCATCTCGTTCTGTAGATCTAAAAGAAAATCTAGTTCTGAAATTAGAACCAGCACCAAAAGTTGCTGCTCCCGTAAATCTTTGTAGATTTAGATCACCAAATTCTGCTTTAAAATAAGCATCTTGCTCTTCACCAGGGTCTACACTAGTAATAAGGAATGTTCCACCTGGGTTATTACCACCAAATAGAGATCCTTGAGGCCCTCTTAAAGCTTCAAAACTTGCTATGTCGAACATTTCGTTCATAGCCATCTGGTTCCAACCAAGATTTATATTATCCATTCTAGGTGATGCTACATCAGAAAAAGAACCACCAACAGCATAGTTGGTCATACCTCTAATCTGTATGCCTGCACCTGAGAAGTTAGTTTTACTAAAAAGTACTCCTGGTACATTAAATTGAAAGTCATAGAATTCTTTCAAATTCTTAGACTCTATATCATCGCTTGATATAACTGTAACAGCCAAAGCTGTTTCCTGTAGAGCTGTCTCTTTTCTTGTCGCAGACGTTACGACTTCCTCAATATTCGTCAGCTCTTCTGATTCTGACGCTTCTTGAGCAAAAGAAAATGAACTAGCTAACAGTACTAAAAGAAATAGTATGTATCTCATATCTCTCTCCCATAAGAAATTAATGTCTCTATAATATAACAATTGGCGCCTATAGCAAACATTTGAGACATTGAGAAAAAGCGAGAGAAGCGAAAAAATTAGCGAAATATTAAATGTATATTTCCCTGAGCCGGATGTGCCTCTTAAACATTCAGATCCATTTACGCTTTTGATAGCAGTTTTACTTTCAGCGCAATGCACTGATGAAAGAGTAAATTCAATTACACCTATACTCTTCAAAAAAGCTAAAAACCCTGAAAAAATGGCCTTATTGGAGGAAAAGGAAATCTACAAAATAATAAAACCTTGTGGTTTAGGGCCTAAAAAGTCAAAGGCTATCAAAGAATTATCCTTAATTCTAATTAAAGAGCATGATTCTAAAGTACCAGAAAGCCTAGAAGAGCTTGAGAAACTACCAGGTGTAGGCCATAAAACCGCCTCTGTGGTAATGTCTCAAGCCTTTAATATCCCAGCTTTTCCTGTAGATACTCATATTCATAGATGTGCGCAAAGATGGGGGCTTTCATCAGGAAAGAACGTTAAGACCACTGAACATGATTTAAAGAAGCTTTTTCCTGAGAAACAATGGAATAAGCTTCATATACAAATTATTATGTATGCTAGAAAGTATTGTCCAGCTAGAGGCTGCTTTGGTCTCGAGTGCTCAATATGTAAAACATGCTTTCCGAACAGGAAATCAAGGTTTAAACACAAAAAACCATAATGAATGAGTTTAAAAAGACGCAGAATCAAAGTATTTCAGAATATGATGCAGATCTTGCAGTATTTTTAGATAGAGAATTAGTTAGACAAGAAGAGCATATAGAATTAATTGCTTCAGAGAATTATGCATCAAAAAGAGTTTTAGAAGCTCAAGGCAGTGTACTAACTAATAAATATGCTGAAGGCTACCCAAAAAAAAGGTATTACGGGGGTTGTGAGCATGTCGATGGCGCAGAAACACTTGCAATTGATAGAGCAAAAGAACTTTTTAGAGCAAAATTCGCTAATGTGCAGCCTCATTCAGGCGCTTCAGCAAATGCAGCTGTTTTTTTAGCGTTACTTGAGCCTGGAGATACATTCTTAGGTATGGCATTAGATCAAGGTGGTCACTTAACACATGGAGCCAAAGTAAATTTTTCTGGGCGAAATTTTAATGCTATTCAATATGGATTACATCCAGAAACCGGCGAAATTGACTATGAGGCTGTTAATAATCTGGCGTTGGAACATAAGCCTAAGCTTATATTAGCTGGGTTTTCAGCTTATATGGGTATTGTTGATTGGCAAAAGTTTAGAGAAATAGCAGATAGCGTGGGGGCATATTTAATGGTAGATATGGCTCATGTTTCAGGTTTAATTGCCGCTGGAGTGTATCCAAGTCCTATAGAATATGCACATGTAGTCACAAGCACAACACATAAATCACTAAGAGGGCCTAGATCAGGCATTATACTTTCTAATGAAGATGAAGATTTTCAGAAAAAATTAAATTTTGCAGTTTTTCCTGGTTCACAAGGTGGACCTTTAATGCATGTCATAGCGGCTAAAGCTGTATGTTTTAAAGAAGCTATGACTGCTGATTTTAAAGATTACTCAAAACAAATAATTAAGAATGCACAGGCTATGTGCAAAAAATTTGGAGAAAGAGGGTACGATCTAGTGCACCCAATGACAGAAAATCATTTATTACTGCTTGATTTACAAAATAAAGAAGTAAATGGAAAGGAAGCTGAAGAACTTTTAGGTACAGTAAATATAACTGTAAATAAAAACTCTATTCCCAATGATCCAGAATCTCCCTTTGTGACCTCAGGGATAAGAATTGGAACCCCAGCAATAACAACAAGGGGATTCAAAGAAAAAGAAGCTCAAAGTGTAGTAGATTTAATATGTGATGCTATTGAAAATAGAGATGATCAAGCCTCTCTTGATAAAATTAAAAATGAGGTGAAGGAACTTTGTAATAATTTTCCAGTTTATAACTAATGTTTTGTCCATTTTGCTCCAATGAAGAAACGAAAGTAGTTGATTCCAGGTTAGTTGCTGGTGGCTCACAAATAAAACGAAGAAGAGAATGCACTAATTGTGGTGAAAGATTTACCACTTATGAGGAAGCTGAGCTGGTTATGCCAAAGATTGTAAAATCAAATGAAAGAAGAGAACCATTTGATGAAGGAAAATTGATAGCATCTCTTAATGTAGCTCTAGAGAAAAGGCCAGTTTCATCAGAACAGATTGAAAATGCTATACAAAATATAAAAGACTACATTAGAAAAATTGGTGAAAGAGAAGTGCCATCGCAGATATTAGGTAAACAAGTAATGGGCCAACTGAAAGAATTAGATCAAGTTGCATATGTTCGATATGCATCTGTATATGAAGATTTCCAGGATATAAAGGACTTTGCTGATGAGGTTTCTGAATTATCTAAAAAATAGAAGGTTTATTATTTTTTATCATGAAGAACCTAAGTAAGCATAAAGATAAAGTAAATGCGAGAGAACTTTTAGTTCAAGCATTATATGAGTATTCATTTGGATACAATGATGCAAAAACAATCGAAGAGTCATTTCGAAAAGACTTTACTAAAACCAAGGTAGATTATATTTTTTTTAGAAATATATTTGATCATATAACTTCTAATTTTGATAAATTAAAAAATTTGGTGCATCAAAGCGCAGAATTAGAGCTTTTTGGAATAAAAAGTATAGAAACTATGGAAGAAAACATACTTTTACTGAGCTTAGCAGAAAGTGAACTAGAAAATACACATAAAAATATACTCATTGATGAAGCGGTAAGATTAAGTAAAAAATTTGGATCTGATAATTCCTATAAATTCATTAACGCAACATTAGAAAAAATATTAGAATCTAACTAATGAAAACAATTGGTTTTATTGGTTGTGGTCACATCGCCAAATCTCTAATTACAGGGCTTAAAAAGAACTCCGATTATAAGATTGTTGGTTATGACAAAATAAAAGATAACTTGGATTGGTTAGAAGCTAATAGCTGCACTCCCCTAACATTGAAAGAGTGTTGCAACACTTCAGATATTCTATTCTTATGCGTCAAACCTCAAGACATGCCTACACTATGTAAGGAGTTGTCTGGAGAAGTAAATGAAAACCAGAACATAGTGAGCGTTGCTGCAGGTATAAAATATGAGAGCCTGAAAAATTCCTTGCCCACAAAAAAAATATTTAGAGCGATGCCAAATGTTGGCGCTAAAGATAATTTAGGAATTACAGCTATCTTTTCTGATACTGATAACACTGAGGTCCTCGAAATATTTAAATTCTTAGGTGAAGCATATGAAGTTGAAAATGAAGATCAAGTTGATCTACATACTGTTTTAATCGGTAGCGGTCCTGCATTTTTCTATGAGCTTTTAAGAGAGTTTGAAAAAAGAATGGATAGTCTTGTTCAAGATAAGGATAATAAAAGACTTATATCAATTGTTTTTCTCTCAAGCTTAATTACTTCAATAAAGAATGGTGAAAGCCTAGATGATTTAATTGAAAGTGTCGCATCAAAAGGAGGTACGACAGAAGCTGGATTAAATTATCTCTATAAAGAAAAATTTAATGAAATTTTTTCGGGGGCAGTCGATGCAGGAGTTAAAAGAGCTAAAGAATTATCGATGGATTAGGTCAGATCTGTTTGGCCCATTTGAAATTAAAGTTACTTTTACCCCAACATAACCTTCAATATACTTAATAAACTCTTTAGTTTCTTCTGGCAAGCTATCGTAATCTTTACACTCATTTAATGAAGTATTCCACCCTTTAAGCGCCTCATAGACAGGATCAACTTTATGTAGAAGTCGTGATTTAAAAGAAGTATCTACTCCATCAGACTTGTAACCATGACAGACTTTTATAACCTCAAAACTATCTAAAACATCTAATTTAGTGATGCAAAGCTCAGTTAAATTATTTAGTTTGGCCGAATATTTTAAAGCCACTAAATCAAGCCAGCCACATCTTCTTGGTCTTCCTGTAGTTGCTCCAAATTCATTTCCTAGCTCTGCTAATTTTTCTCCATCTTTACAGAAAAGTTCAGTGGGAAATGGGCCTGAGCCGACTCTTGTTGTGTAAGCTTTTGTCACTCCCAAAACATCTGAATATATGCTTTTAGGGAAACCTGATCCTACACCAACTGATGTTGCCAATGTATTTGAAGAAGTAACATATGGGTAAGTTCCATAATCAACATCAAGTAAAGTTCCTTGAGCTCCTTCATAAAGAATATTGCCACTATTATCATAGATCTCTTCTAGCGAATCTGTGACATCACCGAAGTATTTTGATGCTTTTTGATAGGACTTTTTAAGATTATCTAAAACATCCTCATAAATGAAAGCATCAGAATTATGTATTGTTTCTATTTGAAAATTATAATAATCAACTAAATTTTTTAATTTCTCTTCTAATAGTTCACTATCTTCTAGATCAAATGCCTTGATGCTTCTTCTTGCAGTTTTATCTTCATAAGCAGGGCCAATGCCTCTTCTAGTTGTTCCTATTGCATTTTTTTTGTCCTCTCTTAACTGATCAATTTTTGCATGAATTGGTAAAAGTAAACTGCAATAACGACTAATTCGTAATTTTCCCTCTAATTTTATTCCTTTAGATTCTAATTGCTCTATTTCTTCTAGTAATGAATCTAGAGAAAGTATTACTCCCTGACCAATAAAACAAGAAACATGATCATAAAATACACCTGATGGAATTAAATGTAATACAAATTTTTCTTCTTCGTTATATATTGTGTGGCCTGCATTATGCCCTCCCTGAAAACGACATACAGCTTCAAATTTCTGTGAAAAGTAATCAACAATTTTGCCTTTACCTTCATCGCCCCATTGAGTACCTACAAGGATGAGGGACTTCTTCATTGATTAACGTTTTTCTGACTTATTAAGATACTTTAAGTAATCACTATCAGGATCAATTAATAAAATATCTCCCTCATCATTAAAAGAATTTCTTATTAATTTAAGACTTCTAGTAAAATCATAGAATTCAGAGTCTGCATCATATGCTTGTGCATATGTAGCTGCCGCTATTGCATCGCCCTCACCTCTAGTCTTTTCAGCTTCTTTTGTTGCATTAGCAAGAATAATGGTTCTTCGTTTATCTGCATCAGCTCTTATTCTTTCAGCTGTTTCTCTTCCTTCAGCCCTTAGCTCTTCTGCTATTCTATTTCTTTCTGTCTTCATTCTTTCAAAAACTGAGGCTCTGATTTCTCTTTCAAAATCTATTCTTTTGACTCTAAAGTCTATAATCTCTACGCCTAGTTCATTTGAATCTTCGCCAAGAGAATTTTTTAAAGCAAGCATAAGGCCGTCTCTATCCCCGGAAACAACTTCATTTAATGATCTTGTACCGAATTCATTTCTTAATTTATCTTTTACCCTTCTTTGTAAGGTATCTTCAGCAACACTATCTTGACCGCCATTAGTTGAGGTGTAATAAGTTTCTGCATCAATTATTTTATATTTAACAAATGAATCAACGCTTAAAGGTTTAGCTTCGCTAGATAAAACTCTATCTGGAGGAGTATCAAGAGTTCTAATTCTTCCTTCAAATTTAATTACACTGTCCACAAATGGAACTTTAAAGTTTAGTCCTGGATTTAGAGTCCTTTCAAAGGCTCCTAGCTTTAAGAGAATTGCTTTCTCTGTATCTCTAACAACAACTACTGATTGAAAAATAATTGTAATTACTAAAAGTACAAGAATAGTAATAAAGCCATTTCTAGTCATCATCTTCCTCCCCTTTTTTCATTAATTGATCAAGTGGTAAATAAAGTAAGTTGTTACCACCCTCTACATCAATCATCACTTTAGTGCTTGAAGATAAAACTTCTTCTATAGCATCTAAATATAATCTTTGTCTCGTTACTTCAGGTGCTTTCTGATACTCAACTAGAAGTGCTGAAAATCTATCTGATTCACCTTCTGCAACAGCAATCACTTTTTGCTTATAAGCTTCAGCGTCTTCTAATTGTCTCTGAGCCTCACCTCTTGCCTGAGGTACTATTGAAAGTTCATATTTTTCAGCTTCATTTCTTAATCTTTCTTTATCTTCTCTAGCAGCAACAACATCTCTAAATGAATCTATAACCTCTGTTGGCGGTTGACGTTGCTCAATATTAACCTGCTGAACTGATATTCCAGCATCATATATATCAAGATACTCTTCTAGTCTTAACAAAATATCTGAACTTATCGCCGCCGCGCCGGAAGTCAAAAGATCATCCATGTCATTTTCTCCAATAACATGTCGAAGAGCACTTTCAGTTGCTTGTCGTATAGTTATCTCTGGATCCTCAACATTAAGTGCATATTTTTTTAGATCACTTAAGGTGTACTGAACATTAAGTTCAACATCTACGATATTTTCATCTCGTGTAAGCATATTTGTAGGTAGAACAAAGGTTCTAATTTTTGATATATTTTCTGCAGAGTAGATCTCTTCTATAACTGGGAAATGAAAAACTAAACCGGGGCCTAATACTCTGTTATATTTACCAAGAGTCAAAACCACTAATCTATCTGCTTCATTAACAATTCTTACACCTAAAAATACATATAGAGTCAGTAATACAATAATAAGATATGAAAAAAACTTGAAACTAAATTTAAAATTTGATTTTTTTTCACCTCCACCACCAGAGGTAAACATTTTTCTTAATTGCTTTATAGCATCATCTAAATCCGGAGGACCATTTTTTTTGCCCCAGGGATCATTTTCATTTGGATTCCAATTCATTTATCAAAGCTCCTTAAATATGTGTTTATTGTATCAGAAAATATCTTTGAATCATTTATATCCTCTGTATTTACACAGTGATTTAATTCGAATTTTTTCATCCAATTCAACTGTGTTTTAATTAATTTTTTTGTAGCATCAAAAGCATTATTAAATGCCTCATCTAAAGAAACAACCCCATTTATATGTGGTAAAAATTGTTTGTAATTTATTGAATTCATACTTTGTAGCTCAGAAGTTAATTTATATTCATTTTTTAAATTTTCAAGCTCATTTATAAAACCTTCATCCATCATCTTTGAGAGCCTTATATTCGCTAAATCTTCTAATCTATTTTTTTTGTCAGATATTCCTAACAACAAGCACTTATCTTGATCAAAAAACATTTCTTTTGGTTCAGTTTTCAGTTGTGATAATTTCATGCCTGTAATTTTTATGATTTCTAATGCTCTTTCTACTCTACGAGCATTTTTTGTATCTATCATCTGATGAGTTTCCGGATCTAAATTCTTTAATTGTTCAGACATGCCCTCTAAGCCTTTTAATTCATTTAGAGCTGCAATTTCTTTACGAATATTCAAATCACTTGGAAAATTATGAATGCCCTCTAAAAGAGTCTTATGGAATAACATTGATCCGCCAACAAATAATGGCAATTTATTTTTTTCTCTAATTTTTTTGAGTGCTTTAGCTGTCTCATCTAGGAATAGGCCTAAATCAAAATCTTGTTCTGGTGACAGTATATCTATTAAATAATGCGGATAAGCTTCTCGTGTACTTATTGATGGTTTAGAAGTGCCGATGTCTAAACCTTTGTAAATCATTGAACTATCAACACTTATAATTTCAACTGGGAATTCTTTTGTTATTGAAAGTGAAATTTCTGTTTTACCGCTTGCTGTTGGTCCGATTAGAAAAATTGCTGGGAATTCAAATTTATAATTCATCTAAAGCTTTTAGTACTGAATCATATGAGCCAGCAATTTGTTGCAAAGTGTCTTTTTGCTCATTTAATTTTTTTATTCTGTAGTGATCGTCCTTATATTTGTTTAATAACTGCGCAAGATCTTGTTCAGTAGCAAATGTTTCAAAAATATTTGTATCGCAAAGCTTTTTTTTAAGTTCCTTATAATTGTCCAATTTTGATCCTGTAATAGAGGTAGTGTTTGCATACACTGGCTCCATAAAATTATGCCCTTTATTAAAAATTATGCTCCCTGCAACAATTGCAAGATCAGCTATTGCATATAAATGGAATAAATCACCAACTTGGTCAAAGATCATTACATTAGGAATAGATCCAAATGCCTTCTTAACACTAGCTATTCTTTCTGGATGTCTTGGAGCAATGATTAATGCTGAATTTGGCATTTGATTCCATGCATTTAAAACAAATTCTTCTTCTTTGTCATGAGAACTACCTAAAACAATTTTAAAAGTTGATGAATTGCCTAAATTTGAAGCGAATTTTGCTTTTTTATTTAAATCAACTTCATAATTTTCAGCATTAATTTTAATATTCCCTAAAAGTCTTATATTTTTTGCGCCAAAAATTTCTAATCTATCAATTGTATTTTGTGACTGAGCTAAAAATAAATCGATTCTATTAATCATATTGTTAGCAATACTTTTGAAGGACCTTAGCCGCGAGAAGCTGGTATCTGATATTGAGGTATTCAATGACATTATTTTTATATCTTTAGGCGTGGAGGCTAATAAATTAGGCCAAAACTCACTTTCAAATAAAACTAATTTTTTAACTCTGTAAGTATCAATAATTTTCTTATAAGCAAATCCCAAATCGTAGGGAAAAGTAATTGACTTAATAGCTATATCTCCAAAACTTTGTTCTATTTCTTTCCTTCCCGTATTTGTTGTGGTGCTTACTAATACCTTATGGCCATTAGCTATTAATTTTTTTGCTAATGGTGAAATTATCTTTATCTCGCCTAGACTTACTCCATGCAACCAAATTGTAGGATCTTCAGATCTTGATAGGCAGAATCCTAGTTTCTGAAAAACTGTTCCAAACTTATTCTTCTCCAGTAAGAATAAATCTCTAACAATAAGTAAAGGCAACAATAAAAAGTAAATGAAGTTATATACAATATGCATTACATGAATAATATCATTCTTACATTGATAATCACTTTTACGAAGCTTATCAGCTTCCTGCCTAGGACACTATTCACAACAAATTCTCTTATATGGAAAATATTAGGAAACTTAATGAAAAAAAGGAGAAGCATTGTTGAGGCCAACATTAATCATTGTTTTAAGAACCAAAGTAAAGAATGGCGTAGTGATTTAATTGAAAAAATCTGGGAAGAAACTCATTTAGCTTTATATGAAAATAACTTTGCTTGGAATGCAAACAAAAGAATACAGAAAATTAATGTAAGTTTTGAAAATTCTGACCTTCTCCAATCTGCGCAAGAAAATAAACAGGGTGTGCTTTTATTATTTAGACATAATATTTTTCTTGAACTATCAGCTCGGCTTATTAGTGAAAAATTTGAAATTTATGGTATGGAGCGTCCTAATAACAGCCCCTTAGTTCAGAAATTACAACAGAGAGGAAGATTAAAAGGGATGAAAGCTCTGATACCAAGTTCCAATGTAAAAGATTGCATTGAGCTACTTAAAAAAGGCAAGACCATTCTCTATGGGCCTGACCAAGATTATAGAAATAAAAGCTCGATTGTATCCACATTTTTTAATCAAAAGTGTTTAACAACAACGGCTCCGTTCAGAATAAAGCAGATAACAGACTGTAAATTAGTTTATGTAGATTCTATAAGGCAAGGGAGCAATTATAAATTTGTACTTGAAGATGTAAGCCATTTTGCAGAAACAGGGCAAATTTTTGCAGATAAAATTAATAGCAAGATAGAAAAAAGCATACTAGAAGCTCCAGAGCAATATCTATGGCATCACAGACGATTTAAATCACAGAATCCAGAAATATATGATTAAAAACTTTAAGGAAGTTAAAGGATTTTTGAAACATAAGGAAGGAGAAATTCTTTATTTATACTGTAAAAAATATTGTATGGAAGGCACTGCAGTTGAGATTGGGTCATATTGCGGTAAATCTGCTTGTTATTTAGGTCAAGCATGTAAGGAAAATAATTCATACCTTTATTCAATAGATCATCATAGAGGGTCAGAGGAACAACAATTTGGCCAAGAGTATTTTGATGAGGAAACTTATGATTATGAAAAAGAAAGAGTCGATACGCTTCCACTTTTTCTGCAGAATATTGCAGCTCATGATCTAAAAGAATATATAAAGCCTTTAGTAATGGATTCTGAAACAGCATCTAAAATACTAAAAGATGATATTAATATGGTTTTCATAGATGGCAGCCATACTTTTGAATCAGCAAGAAATGATTATGAATGCTGGAAAAATAAAATTAAGCATGGGGGCATTCTTGCTATTCATGATGTATATGATTCAGAGACAGAAGGAGGACAGGCTCCAAAAGAAATCTACCTAAAATCATTAGAAGAAGGTTTTAAACTTATTAAAAGAGTTGAAAGTTTAGTGATCTTAGAAAAATCAAATTAATATTGCTTTTTCTTTGCCAGTAAGATCAAAAAGGCAATCTGCAGCCATTATTACAGCAGCATTGGTCCATGTTGAGCTCTCATCTGGCCATAATAGATCTAATTTATATTGGTATCCCGTAGGGAAAACTCCATTTTTATTTTTTAATTTAACTATATCGTTAAATACTTTATGAGCTACTTCTTTTTTTCCAGATTTTAATAAAGCAATTACACATTCTGACGATTCAGCTAGAGTTACCCATGGTTCCTCTATGACGCATTTTATTCCCAATCCTTCAATATAAAAATTTTGGAGCAATGTTGTAATATCTTTTTGTTCTCCATACCCACAAAGCAAAGGATAGTAAGAATCCATAGAAAATCTTGATCTATCAATTCCATCTCTATTAAATTTTTTTGAAGCAAGCATCTCTTTGTTTAGAAAATTTTCATTATCAACAAAATTCTCGCCAACAATTTCAGAAATATATTTGTATGCCCTCCTGGATAGCTCAATAGAACATGAAGCTGTTATTAATGAATTGTCAGCATAACCGTGAGAACTTTTAGCCCAGTGAAAGTACCCATCATCATCTTGGAATGATTTCATACCTTTATAGATTCGTCTTAACTCTTTAAATCTTTTCTTCAAATATTCTTTTTTTCCGTCTATTAAATATCTTTGCAATAAGGGCAGGAAAATATATGCAGCATGATGTGCTTCAAAAAAAACTTTTGAAGGTTTATTCAAGATAAATTCAGAATAGATAAGTCCTTCGCTATTAATATTATTTAAAATCCAATCTATTCCTTTATCAAAAACTGTCCATTCTTCAAAGATTGCAAGGGCAATTAAACATTCGCAATGATCCCATGCATCACATTTACCCTTTTCATCCCAATAGATAGCACCATTTAAATTTTGGTTAGAAATTATCCAGTCTTTTGCGTTTTCTAAATCTTTTTTATTCATTTTCTTAAATAAAAGCATTCAGATTTTCCAAAGAAAGGATTTAAAATCTTTTCTAGAGCAAGAGAAAATTTTGCTTTGCCAAACATTTGCTTAACTAAGAGATTGTGAAATGACTTTAAAAATTTACTCTCTTCCATATTATTCCTAGCTTTTAAAATCCAATAGATTGAATGAAGCGCATGTTCTCTATGTTGTTTAAATAGCTTTAGGTTTAATGCTTTGAAACGCTCTTTAAGAAAATTTTTCTTAAATATTCTTATATGACCCCCAGGAGTTTGCATATATTTTTTAGAGTATTTCCAGCAAAGACTTTCTGGAAAATAGGTAGGTACACTTACTAGCATTACAGAACCAGGTTTTAAAATTCTATAACACTCCTCTAAGACAGTTTCAAAATTAGGCACATGTTCTAAAACTTCAGAACACACAACTAGATCTTGAGAATTATCGGGTATTTCCATTTGTCTTATATCTCCATTTATAAATCTATAAGTATTATTATTTTTACAACTACTATCGCTGAATTCTTCTTTGAGTTTTGTAATTTCTTGCACAGACTGATCGATGCCTATTATTTCAGATCCTATTAACTTGAAACCTAAAGATTTTAAGTGTCTACCATTGCCACACCCAACATCAATCACTTTTTTTATTTTCTTAAGATTTAAAGAATTAAAATTAAATGTTTCCACGAATTATACTTTGGTATACGGTTTCAAGCCTTTTAGCATACTCGTCCCAACCAAAAAAATCATCCCTTCTATTCTTGGCATTATTAATTAATTTTTGTCTAAGATCATTTTGGTTAATAAGATTTCTTATCTTATCTGCAAGATCAGAAGAACTAGTTGCATCGAATATTAAGCCAGCATTACCTGCTAATTCAGGTAATGAACCTCTATTTGATGTTATAACTGGCAATCCTGTTGCTATCATCTCTACAAGTGGGAAACCGAAACCTTCATATAAAGAGCCTGAGACCCCAATATCTGAATTATTTAACGTTTTTATTAATTCTGATCTAGAGAGTTTATTTTTAAAATCTATATTATTTCTCAGATCTAACTTTTTAATTAGTTCTTCATTCTCTTTTCTTAGATCTCCAATGATTGTTAATTTAATATCAGGTATTTCATTTTTAACTAATGCAACTGCCTTAATAATCGTCTTAAGATTTTTCATTGGGACATCAGAACTAATTATTGTTACTAAATTGGTGGTGAATCCAACTTTAGTACTTAATTTATGGTCACTTAAATCAATACCATTCCAAATCACATTAATCTTTTCTTCTGGATAATTAAAATACTTCTTAATATCTGATTTAGAGGATTCCGATGGCGAAATTATTGATTTAATATTTTTTATGTTTTTTCTTTGAAAGCCAAGGAATGAATACCAGCGTCTTATAGCTAACCTCATAAAAAAATCTTTCTCATTTTCTAAGTCAATATCTCTGTCTACATGTATTGGATGATGTAGTGTGGTAACGAGTCTTCTATTAACAATCTTTGGGTAGTTGCTCAATGATTGGTTGTCATGAAATATATCAAAAGTATGAGCCTCTTGTGAAAATATCTTATTTGTTAAGAGTCTTTCTCCAAAAAAAATAGGCTCAGTAAATGTTCCTGTGCAGGTTTCAAAAAAATCAAGATAATCCATTCTACTTTTACTGATTTTGTTAAAAATTTGTACTCTTTCTCTAAAAGAGAAGGTTTCGAAATATCCCGGTGTTTTTACTTCAATAAGTCTTATTTGTTCAGGCACATTAGGCAAAGGGTTTCCTGAAAAAATTGTTATATCGTGATTACGTTTAATTAAAGCTTCGCATAGATTTCTTAGATATATTCCTTGTCCGCCAGAAAATGGATCGCTTCGATAGCTTAAAAAAGCGATTTTGAGTTTAGACATTAAACTCTAGATAACCAATGGTCGTATTCTTTTGCTTCTTCCCTTACTGCTGCCAAGTATGTTTCTTGTATAACTTTTGTTATATCTCCACGTTTGCCTGGACCAATTACAACTTTATCGACCGATCTAACTGGAGTTATTTCAACTGCTGTACCCGAAAAGAAAATTTCATCTGCAATATATAGCTCATCTCTAGTAATCTGTCTTTCTACTACATGTATACCTTTATCTTTTGCTATCTGCATGACTGATCTTCTGGTTATGCCATTTAGACAACAAGTGAGTTCAGGTGTTAACAAGTTTCCATCTTTAACAATAAATATATTTTGGCCGCTCCCCTCCGCAACAAAGCCATTAGTATCTAATAGTATTGCTTCTTGGTAGCCATTAGTTTTAGCTTGGTCATGTGCCATGACGCCATTTACATAGCCGCCTGAAATTTTTGACTTTGTCATTAGACTATTTGGAAATTGACGTGTAAAAGATGAAATCATTACATCTATGCCTTGCTCTATTGCTTCAGCACCAAAATAAGTTGGCCATTCCCAGCATGAAACCATTAAATGTGACTTCATTCCTACAATATCAAGACCTAAACGTTCATCATTTAAATAAAGAAGAGGTCTAATATATGCATCTTTTAATTTTGATTTTGAAATTACGCCTATCTGAGCTTCTATAACTTCATCTATGCTGTGATTGATTGGAACATTTATTATTTTAGCTGATTCAAAAAGCCTCTCGGTATGTTCTTTTAATCTAAATATATTTACATTCTGATCATCAGAAGATCCATAGGACCTTACTCCTTCGAATGCACCCAAACCATAATGCAGAGTATGTGTAAGAGGACTTATATATGCATCTTCTTTGCTAATATATTTTCCGTTTAACCAATAAGTATTAGACATAAGGAGTAGTATAATTTAATTGCTAATTTATTTGAAACAATGAATAAAAACATATTTCGCGCATATGACATTAGAGGTCATGCTAAAAAAGATCTTGATAGTTCGACAATAGAAAAAATAGGTTATGTGCTTGGAAAGAAAATTAAAGAGAATAACTCTGATTCAGTATACATAGGGCACGACAGTAGATTGTCCTGCGAAAGGATAAAAAATGATCTTATTAAAGGAATCAATGCTGCCGAAGTAAAAGTACTTAACTTAGGTCTAGTTCCTACTCCTATGGTCTATTACGCAACTAAAGTTGGGAGCACTTCTAGCGGAATAATGATTACTGGTAGCCATAACCCAAAAGATGATAATGGTTTAAAAATGGTTATAAATGATAACCCTATTTCTGGATATGAAATTAAGGAATCTGTCGAAAACTTAAGTGAAGTGCCTATAACTGATTCAAAAATGATCGAAAGCATAGATTTTGAAAAGAAATACATAGAAGAAGTAGCAAATAAAATAAAAATTAATAAAAAATTTAAGGTTGTCTTAGATGGAGGGAATGGAGCAGCAGGAATTCTAGCAGACAAAATGTTTAATGCTATTGGTCTTGAAGTAGTATCTATAAATAAAGAGCCTGATGGAAATTTTCCTAATCATCATCCAGACCCAAGCAAAGAGAGCAATCTTCTAGAACTAAAAAAAGCAATAAATTTATTAAATGCAGATATAGGTTTTGCGTTCGACGGCGACGGTGATCGCATAGGTCTAATAACTAATGATGGGCAATCTATAGTTGCTGATCAAATAATTATGCTAATGACAGAGTATTATTTAGACAAAAAAAAGGGGGCAATTGTATTTGATGTGAAGTGTTCTAATCAATTACCTCTATTAATAGAAAAATTAGGAGGTAACCCAATAATGGAAAAAACTGGTCACTTCAATATTAAGAAAAGAATTAAACAAACAAATGCGGTTTTAGGTGGTGAGATGTCAGGACATATATTTATAAATCATGATTGGTATGGCTTTGATGATGCTATTTTTTCAGCTGTAATTCTCACTAAGATTATTTCTGATCTTGATATTAGTGTGTCTGAAAAGATGGAGGAGATTCCTTCAACATATTCAACATCTGAACTAAATCTACATGTTAAAGATGAGGATAAATTTACTATAGTTGAAAAATTTAAGTCTAAAATGGAATTTCCAAATGCAGATATTAATACAATTGATGGAATAAGAGTAAGCATTGGAGATTCTTGGGCTTTAATGAGAGCATCAAATACTAGCCCAAAACTAGTTTTACGATTTGAGGGTGATACAGAAGATAACTTAAATCAAATAAGAACCTTATTTGAGAATAATTTTCAAAGAATATTTCCTGACATTAAGCTCGACTATCATTAATCTAGTATTTCTTTTAAGTCTGATTTACTATTGTCAGAATTTAATTGGGCATTAACATTTTCCTCTAAAAAGTACTCAAAAATACTATTATCAAAAGATTGCGATATCTTTCCTGATTCTCTGTCTATTCTTATCGCAGCGATACCTTCAGGAACATCAACAGAATAATCTGATAACTTATTTTTAGAATAGTCCATAAAATCTAGCCATATAGGTAAAGCATTGGTACTGCCAAATTCATTATCACCAAGAGATGTTCCATCATCCTTCCCTACCCAAGCCGAAGCAATAATATGTGATGCATACCCTGAAAACCAGGTGCTAGTAGCATCATTTGTCGTCCCAGTTTTTCCACCCATGTTGCTAATAGGCATTCTAAGGCCTCTTCTTTTTACATTTTTCATTAATGCTTCATTGAGAATATCTGAAATAATAAAGGCTACTCTTGGATCAATTGATATATATGGTTTGTCTTCTCCAGCTTTAATCATTGGGATATCGAGATAATCTAATTTTTCTGAACTCAACCATGGAAAACTAAGCTCATTAAAACTGCTAACTTTTTTTGCGTATTTTTTTTCTGGATCAAAAATTACATTTCCATCAATATCCTCAACCCTGTCAATGTAAAAAACTTTGTTAGCTTGTCCTTGGTTTATCAACATTGAATAATTCTCAGCTGCTTTTAAGGGATTAATAGTTCCTGTTCCCAGAGCTATAGATAAATCGTTAGTAAGCATTTGCTCATCAAAATTATATTTTTTAAAACAACTTAAAACTTTTTCTAGGCCAAGTGATTGAACTATTTTAATTGAAACTATGTTTAATGACTGTATCAATGCTTCACGCAATCTTATTGGGCCTAAAAATTCTCCTGAGTTATTTCTTGGCCTCCATATGCCTTCTAATCTACTGTCTTCAAAAATTATTGGTCCATCAATGAATATTGTTGAAGGATTCAATTTATTCTCAAAAGCACATCCATATATAAATGGCTTAATACTTGAACCTGGTAATAGTTTAGAATCTCCAGCTCTATCAAATTTTGATTTCTCAAAATCAAACCCTCCCACATAAGCTTTTAAAGAGCCATTTAATCCATTTATTGCGACAAATGCAGCTTCTGCTTCTGGGACCTGAGATATATGAAATATTCCATCTTTATTTTGAACATAAACCAAACTACCTAACTCTATAAAATCAGAAAATTTTTCAGGTCTTGTTGCTCTACTCCCATCTGGATTGATTTGCCTTGCCCAAGCATAACGATCATATGACCAAGCAATTTTACTAAGGGTTAATTTTGAATCTATGGTTTGCACCGAATTTTCATCGATGCTTATTACTAGACTTGGAACCAATCCATCAGCTTCTATTTTTGTATCTAATAGATTTTGTAATCTCTCTAAATTTTCTTCTTTTGCTTCTTCATAGTCTATTCTTGCAGGCAAGATGAATAAGCCCTCTTTTTGAAAAATACTTCTTAATATTGAAAAATTAAAATCTTTGTAAATTTCTTCATTTCTCCAGCCATATTTTTTATCGTAACTGTATAAATTCTCTCTTAAAGATTTGACTGCATTATTCTGCATATCTGAGTCAAGAGTTGTGTACACACTAATTCCGTCCTCATAAGCTCTAGGGCCAAATTTATTAATCATTTCTGCTCTAATTCGTTCAGCTATATATTCTGCTTCAACATTTATCTCAGGACCAAAACTTTCGCCAGTCACAATTTCTTTTTTTGCTTCTTCATATTGATTTTCGTCAATAAAGTTTCTTGAGAGCATTCTTCCTAGTATTAAGTCACGCCTTGATTTTGATGCAGTTGGACTCCTAACTGGATTGACTCTGGAAGGTCTTTGCAAAATACCAGCCAATAGAGCTGATTCAGATACAGTAGCCTCGTTAAAGTCTTTTCCAAAATAATATTGATATGCTGCTGCAAAACCGTAATTACGATTACCCAAGAATGCCTTATTAAAATAAAGTTCAAATATTTGTTCCTTGTCTAGATAATCTTCGAGCCTCCAAGCTAAAAATATCTCTTTAAGTTTTCTTTCGTATGTCCTTTCAAAAGATAGAACATAGTTTCTAACCACTTGCATGGTTATAGTTCCGCCTCCTCCTAGAGATCTTCCAGATATCTCTCCATAAAGGGCTCTAATCAGACTGGTTATTTCTACGCCCGAATGCTCAAAAAAGTCGCCATCTTCTGCAGCAATAATTGCATTCTTTAAATTATCTGGAATTTCATCAAATTTAACTATTTTTCTTTTTTCTGTTCCAAATAAACCTAATAACTCGCCATCAGAAGCATATATTCTCATTGGGTTTGTTAATTTAATCTCTGTAATTGTTTCAATTTTTGGTAAGTCTCTAGAAAAAATTAAATAGATTATCCCTATGAATAGAAATGCAGCCTGCAGCAAAAGTAAGAATAATCTTAGAATAGTCATAATTTATATATTATTATTCACTTTCAAATTTTTATGTACAAATGAATATTTTTTTAATAGGTATGATGGGGTCAGGAAAATCATCCGTTGGATACTCCTTATCAAAACACCTACATAATACATTTTATGATTTAGACAAAGAGGTTGAAAAGAGGTTCAACCTATCTATTAAAGATATTTTTTCTGAATATGGCGAAGAATTATTTAGAAAAGAGGAGAATACACTATTAAGAGAGGCTGATATATCCTCTAATACCATAATTTCTACTGGAGGAGGTATAGTTTTGCTTGAAGAAAACCGTAAGATTCTTAAAAATCATAAAACTTACTTTCTCCAAGCCAATATAGAAGATATGTATGAACGGGCCTTAAAAAGAGAGAATGATAGGCCTTTATTAGAAGGAATGAATATTACACAATTTAAAGACTTATATTTTCAAAGAAAAAAATTGTATTTAGAATGTGCAGTTACGACAATCAATGTCGATAAAAAATCAATAGAAGATATAGCAACTGAAATAATGAACAATGAAAAAAATATTATTTGAAACAAACAAGGACGAAGTGCAGTTAATTTCTGCAAAGAATTTGGGTGATCTTTTTAATTCCTTAGCAGTAGATACTAAATGTTGTGTAGTAGCTGACAAAAAAGTCTTAGATATGCACAATTCTCTTCGTGAGCAAATAAAAAATAAAAATTTTGAACTTTATGAGATTTCTAATCCTGAAGAGGAAAAGAGCATAGGTTCATATACTAATATTATTGATTTCCTTGATTCTAAGTCATTTAAAAGAAGTGATTGCATTGTAGGTCTTGGGGGTGGAGCTGTTACAGATTTAGCTGGTTTTGTATCTTCAACTTATATGAGAGGTCTAAATTATGTTCAGATACCCACTTCTCTTTTATCTCAAGTTGATGCTTCTATTGGAGGTAAGACTGCTATCAATTACGGAAAAATAAAGAACTTTATTGGTACATTCTATAACCCCTCTAAGATTATTATTTGCCCAGATTTTTTAAGCACACTGAATGAACAGGAATTCCTCAATGGTTTTGCTGAAGTTATTAAGCATTCATTAATAACATCAGAAGATTCTGTTAATAAATTAATTAAAAAAGAAGAGAAAATAAAAAATAGAGATTTAGAAACTTTATTAGAAATAATAGAAGAGTCTATTCAGACAAAAGCAAGCATAGTTACAGAAGACTTCACCGAGAAAGGTAAAAGAAAGTTTTTAAATTTTGGTCATACTTTTGCTCATGGCATTGAATCTATTAACCTAAATCGACCTATATTACATGGACATGCTGTGATAATAGGAATGATGATGGCATTGGATTATTCAAAATATCTTGAATTAATTGATATCGATGTTCATGAAAAGTCTATGAAATTGCTAAAAAGCTTTAACTTTGATTTTTCAAATATAAGACTTGGTGCAGATGAGATTATAGAAGCGATGAAAAGTGATAAAAAGAATACAAATACAATCAATCTAGTTTTATTGAAAGATATTGGTTCGCCATATATTCTTGAAGAAGTTAATGAAAAAAGATTGGCTAAATTTATTAAAAACTTTATAGAAAATTTTGAACAATAATTACTACCTAAAGGCATTAGATCAAAAAAATGAAGCATTAAATGTTCCAGTCTGGTTATTGCGTCAGGCAGGCAGATATTTACCAGAATATATGGAAATTAGATCAAAATTTCCTAATTTTTTTGAGATGATTAAGACTCCTAAGATTTGCAAAGAGCTCACTTTACAACCACTAAGAAGATTTCCATTAGATGCGGCTATAACATTTACTGATATTCTGACTATTCCTGAAGCAATGGGTATAAATATTGAATTTGTAAAAGGTCAGGGTCCGATCTTTGCTGATTCAATTAGCAGCAACCCTAAACTTACTTTAAATGAGTCTAATTACTTAGAAAAGCTAGATTATGTTTTTGAAGCTACACAATTAATAAAAAGTGAGATTGATGTCCCCTTAATAGGTTTCTCAGGTAGTCCTTGGACTTTATTTGTATATCTTTTTTATGGCAGATCACCAAGAGACTATGAAATTATAAAATCATACATAAGTAATGAACCAGAAAATACACATGCTATTTTGAAGGCTTTAACTAATGCAATTAAAGAATATATTTCTGCGCAGATTAAATCTGGTGCTGATTGTATCCAGATATTTGATTCATGGGGTGGAATCCTTAGTGGTCAGTACAATGAATTTTCACTGAATTATACAAATGAGATACGAGCTAGTCTGAGTAAGGACATACCAATGATTCTTTATGCTAAAGGTACTAGTATTAATGGATTGTTATCAGATACCAAAATAGATTGTTTTAATCTCGACTGCGATGAAAACATTGATGACTATATTAATATGCCATTAACAATACAGGGTAATTTTGATCCAAAAAATTTTCATAAAGAGGATTCTGAACTAATAAATCTTGCTGATTCTATATTTGAAAAATACCATAAAAAACAAAATTATATATTTAATGTTGGTAGTGGAATTACACCTGATATAGATCCTGATAAAGTATCTTTATTTCTTGAAAGATTACGTCTTTTTAATTCTAAATAAACCTTCTTGGGTGACAGATGCGATTACTTCGCCATCCCTACTAAAAAAAGTACCCCTTCCAAGACCTCTAGCATTTCCTGTATAAGGGCTATCTGTTGCGTAGAGTATCCAATCATCCCAGATAAAATCAGTCTTATGGAACCACATTGCATGATCCAAACTCGCCATCATTAAATTTGGGGACATATAACTCATACCATGAGGATACAAACAAGGAGCTAGTAAACCAGAATCTGAAATATAAGCTAGAAATGCATATTGTTTTGATCTATCGCTAGGTATTTTACCGTTCGGCTTAAGCCAAATATTTCTAATTGGAGGTAATTTTTTTGGCTTCATAATGTCATTCCATTCAACCCATTTAATTGAATACTCCCTTTTTGAAAGTAAAAATGGTCTAAGTTCTTCAGGAACTTCATCTATGTTTTCCTCCCTCAATTGAATCTCATCTTTTAGATCTTCAGGTGGAGGCACTTTAGGCATCTCAATACTATGAGATATTCCTTCTTCATCTTTTTGAAAAGAAGCACTCATCGTAAAAATAACCTCATTGTTTTGTATTGCTTTAACTGTCCTTGTTGAAAAACTTCTTCCATTTCTAACTGGGTCGACACTAAATAAAACAGGTTGTTTTTTTATTCCTGGTCTTAAAAAGTAAGCATGTAGAGAATGCAGGTGTTTATCTTCTTCAATAGTTGCATCAGCAGCAACGTAAGCTTGAGCTATTACTTGTCCTCCATAAATTCTTTGAATTCCTGCATTTTTTCCTTTAAATCTAAATAAATAAGTATCTAGTTGTTCTAGGGACAGTCTCTGTATTACGTTTTCAAAAGAATTATCAGATTTAATCATTGAGCTGAAAGACCTCCGTCTATAACAATCTCAGTTCCTGTAATCATTTTTGACTCATCTGATGCTAAAAAAAGTATTGCATTAGCAATGTCATCTACTTCAGCTAACTTTCTTACCGGTATTTGACGCTCTAATTTGGTTAACATGTCATTTGAAGTATCACTTAATAAAGCTTCAAGTATTTCTGTTCTTGCAAAAACCGGGTGCACGCTATTACATCTAACTAAATTAGTAGTTCTAGCACAATGCAGAGCTACAGACTTGGATAAGTGTCTTACAGCTGCTTTAGCGCTGTTATAAGCAGTAAAATTATGGCCAGCAACAATTCCTGAAATTGATGAAATATTAATTATTGATCCATTGCCAGAATCCCTCATTAATGGCAGTGCATATTTACAACCATAGAAGACTGAATCCAAATCTACTTTATGAACCATATCCCAAGCTTCATTAGTTGTTGATTCAACATCCCCCATATAGCCAATGCCAGCATTATTTACAAGAACATGAAGCTTGCCTTCTTTATTTTTTATTTCGTCAATTACTCTTTCCCAGTCATCTGTATTAGTTACATCCTGCTGTAGAAAATTTACATTAAAGTCTTTTGCAACTTTTTCTCCACCTTCAACATTAATGTCTGAGATGTAGACGATTGCGCCTTCAGTCTTGAGTGTTTCAGCGGTTTTTTTACCGAATCCTGCCGCACCTCCAGTAATAAGGGCAATTTTTCCTTTTAATCTATTAGCCATAATTTTTAGAAATTGTTAAAATCCTAAGGATAATTATAACTTCATGAGATCAAAAAAAGTTAATAATCAGCCTCAAGAGATAACAGATTATCCTGAGATTGATCCAAAAGATCAAAATGCTATTGAATGCATTAATGAAATCTTTATGTCTCCTTTAACTGGCAGTTATAACTGGGATTACATAGTTGTCGAAGATAGAATCAAAAAACTTTATGAATTAGGTAAAGAATTAAATTGGAATGTTTCATCTGATCTTGATTGGTCAGAAAACTATCCAAAGGATAAGTTAATGATAAATTATGATCTTTTTCAAACTCCTGAGAGTGCGCTAAGAGGTTATGATGACTTATCTGATGAGAAGAAAATTGAAATGGATAGACACAGAGTTTCATGGAATATTAGTCAGTTTCTGCATGGTGAACAAGGAGCACTATTAGTGGCATCACAGCTTGTTTCCTGTGCCCCTACTTTTAATGCAAAAATGTATGCGGCTTCACAAACTTTTGATGAGGCTAGACATGTTGAAGGTTTTAATAGATATCTTAAAGAGAAAATCGGATTTCAGTACCCTGCAACAAATGGCCTCAAGTCATTAATGGATAAAATACTTACTGATGAGAGATGGGATCTTAAATTTATTGGTATGCAAATAATAATTGAAGGGTTAGCTCTTGCTGCTTTTAATAATATGAAATTTATATTGAATGATGGATTGCTGAAACAACTTTTGCATTATGTCATCCGAGATGAAGCCAGACATGTGACTTTTGGTGTTAACTACCTTGAAGACTATTTAAAGACATTATCGAAAAGTGAGATTGATGACAGGGCTGAATTTGCTTTTGAAGCCTGTGTAGTAATGAGAAATAGACTTATCTCAGGAGATGTTATCGCAAGATTTCTTGATTACACGCCAGAAGAAGCTCAAGCTGCTGCAGAAAATACTGAACAAGGACAAAATTTTAGAACTCTTCTATTCACTAAGATTATTCCAAACCTGAAAAGAATTGGTTTATTAAATGACAAGGTAATGCCAAAGTATGAAAAGTTAGGAGTATTGAGTTATGCAGAATTAGAAGATAATTTTGATATTGATTGGGCAGACATGTCAAAACCTTATGAGACTCAAGAAGAGATTGAAAGATTTATTAGCAACCCTCATCACTAATTATGATAAAAACTCAGCAGAATTCAGATAAGATTGCGATGACACTATCAATGCTATGTGTCATACATTGTTTTTTTGTTCCATCTTTTCTTATTTTAGGTGCGGGTTATCTTTCATTTGCAATAGATAACGAATTTGTACACAAAGCTATAGTCCTTTTAGCGTTACCAATTAGCATTTTTGCTCTAAGTATTGGGTATAAAAACCATAAAACTATATCTTTTATACCTATGGCTGTTTTTGGATTAGCTTTGCTTATTTTGGCAGTAGTTCTAGGTGAAAGTGTATTGGGAGAAGCAGGAGAGCAGATAATGACCTTGCTGGGTTCAATTTCTATAGCTTATGCCCATTATAAAAATTACGAAACTTGCAAAGAGTTAGATTGTTCATGTCATGATGACATGAAAATATCTTAATCTAATTTTTCAGCGCTAATTAATGTTACTGCCATTACTGGTACATCTTGATATGGACCAACAGAAGTAGTCTTTACTTCAGCAATTCGATCTACTACTTCCATTCCTTCAACCACCTTACCAAAAACTGCATATCCCCAACCTTGATCTACTTGATCGGTCTTGAAATTTAAAAAATCATTATCTGCATGATTAATAAAAAATTGAGATGAAGCTGAATGAGGGTCTGCGGTCCTAGCCATAGCTATTGTTCCTCTTGAATTCACTAAACCATTATTGGCTTCATTTAAAATAGGCTCTAATTTATCATCTTTGGATGTCATATCAGCAAGATGACCTCCACCTTGAATCATAAAACCAGATATTACACGATGGAATACTGTACCTTCATAAAAACCACTTTCTATATAATTTAAAAAGTTTTCAGTTGATATTGGAGCATTTTCTTCATCAAGCTCAAGTACAATATTTCCCATAGATGTTGTTAATTTAACTTTTATCATTGCTTCTTCTCCAGTTAGATTTAAGCCTAATACTAATAAAAAACCTGCAAGTATGTAGACTAAATTTTTCATATTCAGCATTATTATACTTTCTAAACTTCAATAGTTCCTCTTAGATATAAAACTGCATGACCAGTTATTTCTACAAACTCCTCTTCAACTAAACACTGAAGTGAACCTTCTCTTTTTGAAAGTTGTCTAGCAGTTAAATCATTTTTATCAAGTATTGATGCCCAATAAGTAGCTAGTAAAGCATGGGCTGAACCAGTCACTGGATCTTCATCTACACCAACATTCGGACCAAAAACTCTTGAAACAAAATCGACCTCTTTTCCTTTTGCAGATACTATTAATCCACGTGAAGGCATTTTTGCAATCTTATCGATATCAGGAATAAGTTTCTTTACGGTCTCTTCATCTTCGAGAATAGCTAAATAATCATCAATGCCCTTATATGCTTCTTTAACATCACAACCTAAAGCATCGACAAACATATCAAGATCTGATTCTCTTTCAGGTTGATCTTTAGGCAAGGACATAACAATTGCATCGTCTTTTCTTTTTGCAACTAACTGGCCTCTGTTGGAATTGAAGATGATTTCATTTGCTTCTTTATTTATAAAATTAAAATATACGAAAGCTGAAGCTAAAGTAGCATGTCCACATAGATCTACCTCTACTTCAGGACTATAGAATTTAATTTCATTACCTTTGCTTGTATCTATGAAGGCTGTTTCGGAAAGATTATTTTCAAATGCGATGTTTTGCATAGTAGTAGCAGTTAATTCGCCAGAATGAAAAACTACACCAGCGGCGTTGCCAGAAAAAACTTTCTTTGTAAAAGAGTCGACAAAATAAACTTCTAGATTCATATCTAACAAGTGGTGGAGCTAAGGAGATTCGAACTCCTGACCCCCTGCGTGCAAAGCAGGTGCTCTCCCAGCTGAGCTATAGCCCCACAAGAGAACAAATAATAAATATGTATGATGCAAATTACAACTACTTAAACAAAAAGTAGAGTGACATAGCTAAAAGTGATAATTGATATTTTACATCTAATATGCCTTCTTCCTTAACACCAAAATGGAAAAAGAAAATTATTATTAGCATAGTGCAAACACCGATTAATCCACCTAAAGTAGAAATTGCTTTAGCATTTTTTCCAATTAAACTAAATCCACCAATAATGATAAATAAAGGGATCAAAACTAGTTCTGAAATAGTAACTAAATAACTAGAAATTAATGCAAAACCACCAAAAAAAGTCATTGGCAATATGTAAGAAAAGGGCTCACCGGGAGCTGCGATAAGTGCTTCTATTTTTGGTAGTCCATGGTTAAAGAATAAGAATGCTAACGCTAATCTTAATGACCATTCAGACAAGACTCCCATTTTGGTTTCTGAAATTGAACCAACTGCTTTATTAAACATACTCATATACTTAAATGATTATAAGCAAAATAGTAATTTTGTTCGACTTTATGAGATTAATCGATGAAATGCTTCTCTTTTTCTTCGTTGACAGTTTTAACTTCTGCGCAGAACTCAGCTGTAGGTCTTGATATTAATCTTTCTACACCAATTGGCTCTCCTGTCTCAATACAATAGCCGTAGTCGCCTGCTTTAATTCTCAAAATAGCTTTATCAATCTTTGGAAGTAACTTTGATTCTCTTTCAACTATTTTTAAAAATAACATTGCGTCAATTTCATGTTGTGCTCTGTCAACTTCATCGCTTAATGATGGAGGGTTGCTCAACCTTTCTTTAGCTTCTCCGATGCGCGTTAAAGTTTCTTTCTTAAGATCTACAAGATGACTTTGGAAGAATTCCAGTTGCTCCTTATTCATGTAATTCTTTTTAGGAGCTTTTATTATTTTTTGTTTTGTAAGCATATTTCTAAAAGAAGATATTTTATGTACTAAAAAAAATTATTCAAGATTTTTTTGCAACTATTGTAAATATTTTTATTTTTTGACACCTTGAGAGATTCTATTACCAATAGTAGATAAGTAGACTGCAAGCGGAATTATAGCTAGTGGGGCTATAGATATTGAAAGTCCTATGAATAATAAAGAGTTAAATAATAAACCTCCTGATGCGTCCCCGAATCTGTTCATAAACGTATCAATAAATACTGTCGATTTATATTTTTCAGATTTCTTTAGTGTCGTATAAACAGTCTCTCTAGCAGGTTTGTTGATTGCATACTCGTAAGGTCGAACTAGAGCTTGAATAATTAGAAATAGTAAAGCACCTGAACCAGTTAATAATAATCCAGAAAAATAGCCAAACATTAAAACAAAGCCTATTCCGTATATTGCTCCATAAAATATAAGCACAAAACTAACTCCAAAAAATTTACTCTGCAACAAGAATCTAGTTAAGAATATCTGAGTAAAAAGAGTCAGTGGAATAGCTATAGCATCAGCTTGAGCAAAAAGTTCTCTTTGTTTTACTTCATCTGAACTTACGCTGTTCACTATTTCTATACTAAAAAAGTAAAGGGCTGTAGATAAGCAAGTCCAGACAAAAACGTAAGACAGTAATTGCCTGACTAAAGGGTTTGATTTAATTTGTCTGAATTGTTCTGTTAAATCTCGAAAGAAAGTATCTTTTTTTTCTTGAATTAAACTTTTATTGGATACTGATATTTTTGTGGAAAAATAAATAGCTAACATAAGACTTAAGCACCCTAAAATCATTGCAAGAAAGAACTTATCAGTTAAAAATAATAAAACAGTCTGTGAGGCAACCCAGGCTCCAAATGAGCCAAATGCACTTATTATTCCAAAATATTTTTTTCCTTCTTTATAGTCAAACGAGTTGACTGTTCGTGCCCAAAATACTGAAACTACAAAGAAATTAAATATGTTATACCAAACATAAAAACTAGCACCTAAAACATAACTTTCTGGTAAATAATAAGTTAATCCTGCATATATGAGCAGATTAACTATGAAAAAACCATACACATAAGCAACTAGTCGTGATTCTCTAATTCTCGAGGCTAAAGCAGAATAAATCTGATTAGCAAGTAACATAACTAAAACAACAATAAATAAAAAATAAGTTAAATCTGCTGTTCCAATCTGAGCTGTAATTGCGCCTCTAAACGGTCGCATTATAAATAATGAAAAGAGTACAAAGAAAAAGAAAAGCCCTGAGAATATGGTATTTCTATCGAAATATTTCAATGATGACTTCATTTGGTATCTAAAGCATCTATTTTAATCTGAAGCTGTTCTTCTTTTGGAATACTATATTTAAAATCGATTACAGAATTTTCCCAGTCACCATAATTAGGGTTCGGTAGCATAAACCAATATTGGCCCCACATTTCTTTATAATTTTTAGTGACTGTCATTCTGTGGTCTGAAGAATTTTTGTTATCACTCCCATCAACAAAATCTCCAAGATTATCTCCAAACATCATTACTACCCTGTAGTCTTCAGCAATTAAAGCCCTTCTTGAATTTTTATTAGACCCCCAACCTTTTTCTCCCTTCATTAGGAGTTGATCTTTATCTTCTTTAAAAACAAAACCTAGTTTTTCAAGATTATTTTTCGTAGCTTCTTCTACATTTGCTGTTCTATTCGTAACAAAGAATATTACTACTCCTAATTCAGTCGCATAATCTAAGAAATCTTTCACCCCAGGTATATAATCAGCTTGTTCTTCCATACACCATGCATCCCATCCTTCTGGATAGTAAGTTCTAGTTTTAATTAACCTTGCTTGGTAGGCAATATTATCAAGAACAGTTTGGTCTACATCTAAAATTACGGCAGGAGGTTTATCTTGAAAACCTTCAGTTTGTTCTATTGCAGCTGAAATTTTATTGTTAGCTAGAACTGAGGGCAGCTTATCAATTGCAGATCTATATACATTGATCGAATTAGCATAATATTCAGCTGAATCCTGTACATAAAGGGTAGCAAGAATGCCCTGATGTTCCTTGATTTCAGCCGAAATCAAAGCACTAAAGAAGAGAAAAAAACATTTAAAAAAATTCTTCATTTTCTAGCTATTTCAAATTGAATGCTTAACATTCTGCCTCTTGGATCATGTACTCTAGTATCAAAACTAAAGTCAGGTGCATCATATAATCTTGGAGCATCTTCATCAAATAAATTAATTATTGCAAAATTAGTTTTTAATTCATAATCGCCATCAGCTGTATTGATCGTAAATAAGTCCGATAAAGGTAAATCTACAGACAAATCAAATAAAAACGATGAATCAACTTCATTACTATAACCTCTGTCGATAGCAGACTGTGGAATAGTTTTGTTATTCTTATAACCATCGATATATCTAGTATTTATGCCTAAAATATAATTATTAAATTTCCAATTTATGAAAGTATTAATGCGATTTTCTGGCAAGGCATGAGTATGAGCATCAAAATTAAATTTACCTACACGATCAATTAATTGTAAGCAGTCTAAAGCTAAACAGGTAATTTCATTACGGTCTGGAGTTAAAAACTCAATTAAATTTGTCCCTCTTATTGTGAAATCTAGTTCTCCATAGTTTTTTAAATCAAAGAATCTTTTATATTCAAAATCTATACCGCTAACCATTGTAGATTCTTCATTAAAGTACGTTGTGGTTATTCCAATTAAATCTCCAATATCATTTCGCGTAATACTTGAACCATTTGGATCTTGACCCAAAAGCGCTTGTGGGCTTTGTAATACTATTCGATCTTCAAAATCGATCTTCCAGTAATCAAGAGTAAATTTTTGAATATCATCATTAAAAATAAAACCAAAATTACTATTAGTAGATATGCCTGGCTTAAGATCTGGGTTACCTAATTTAGCTTGCCTTACATATACTCCACCATTATCACCATCTAAGACGCTTCCTAGATTCACGTCACTTGGGAACATCTGCGCCATAGATGGCATGCTAAAAGAAGTTCCTCGTGAAGCTCTTAGAGAAATTTTTTCATTAGGCTGATACCTTAGTGAAAGCTTAGGATCAAATGAAGAATCATTACTATAGTCTTCGTATCGCATTGCTAACCTTAAATCTATAACATCAAAAAATTCTCTTTCTGCTTCAATAAATAATGCAAATTTATCTCTGCTTTTAGATATGTTTCGACCTCCACCAAGAAAGAAAAGGTCTGCAGTTTTTGTTAGTTTTCCATCATTATCATATTCAACCTGCGCAAGCTCATTAAATATGATATTTAGTTGTTCATTGCTTATTTGAGCACCAACTACGAAAGATATCTCAGAATATTTAGAACTGGCAAGAAAATCTAAGGTTGTTAATCCGCCCTTCTTTTTTGATTTCTCTGCACCTTGTAAATAGCTTGTTAGCTCTCTGCTATTTTCTCTCGGGTTAAAAACATTCCAAAATAAGTCACCATTTGGTCCACCATTACCTTGAATAGCATCTAAGAATCTAGAGTTAATAAAATCTGGTCTATTGTGTACATTCTCATGCTCACTATTAGTTATAGAAAATTCAATGTCATAATCATCAAAAGTGTTCATATAAGTGTAATTTATATGGTGTTGGGTGATATCTTTTGGAGATAATGGAGAAGGGAATAATCCTCCTAAGGGACGTCCATACCATTTCACTGGTACATTAAATGGACTACCTGCCTCACCTGGCTGTATTGATCTAGTTAGAAAAGAAAGAGCCGGATAGGAAGGTGATTGAGGGTTATCATTTACCTTAATATTCGATGATATAGCTGTAAGTTCATGATACTTATTAGATAAACTAAAATAGAATTTTTGATGATCTTCATCATTAACAATGTTGAATCTTGTTCCATACAAAAATCTACAAAATCCACCAGACAATCTACCACCATTTTCTGCACAATTGGGATCTGGTACTATTTGTCCTTCTATGTAAGTTCCAGCATATAAACCTTCATCAATTTCATCGTCTGCTGAAACAATAAAACTGTTACCTAAAAGACTTAAGCCTAACTCAGCAATTCTAGGTATCTCATTTGCAGAAAGTGGTTTTTTCTCAAGTTGATCATA
>CENX01170101.1_pt1 | contig 31987 bp, 29 predicted proteins | sample 361321 | NCBI WGS metagenome assembly CENX01 (sample SAMEA2619678, study PRJEB7988) | marine metagenome | isolation source: saline water (ENVO:00002010), including | reverse complement strand
TGGCAATTGCTGCAACAAAAATTATTAATCCTAAAATATCATCGAAATCAATTGATAAAGGTTTAAGAAATGTCCACTGGCCCGGGAGATTGCAATTAGTTTCTGATAATATATATTACGATGTTGCACATAATGAAAGTGGAATTAAATCTGTATTAAAAAACCTAAAAATAATGTTCCCCAACTCTAACCTTTATGGTTTACTTTGTTTAAAAGGAGATAAGGAAATTGATTGTATTGCAGAATGCATTAAGTCACAATTTGAAATGCTTTTTGTATCAACTAGTAAAGATGGGCTATTATTGAGCTCTAAAAAATTATCTGAAAAATTAAACAAGTTAAAAGTGGTTAATTTTCCTTTAAATGATATCAGTTCAAGCATATCAAGAATTAAAAAAATTCGGAAACCCAATGATGTGGCCCTGATTTTTGGATCACACTATATTGCCAATGAGATTTTTTCAGACTTTGAAATATCTTTTGACTCAGGGTTAATTTAATGTAAGTTTAATCTGCTCAGGCGTGCCCACAGAGCTTTAAATTTTATTTCCAATAAGTTTTTACACGAGTTTAAAATATATGAATCTTAATGAATTACAATCACTTAACATTCGGGAGCTAAATGAGTTAGCTCAGAAACTTTCCATCCAAGGCGGAGTTTCTGGCCTCAATAAGCAAGAGTTAATTGTTAAAATTTTAGAAACGCATGCTAAAAAGGATAACTCTTTTTCTGCTAGAGGGGTTCTGGAAGTTATGCAGGACGGTTATGGATTTCTTCGGTCACCTGATTACAATTATATGCCTGGACCAGACGATATCTACGTTAGTCCATCTCAAATAAAGAGATTCGGCATGAAAACTGGACATTTAGTTTCTGGTCAAATTAGGCCTCCAAAATCAAAAGAGCGGTTTTATGCTTTATTAAAGGTTGAAACAGTTAATGATAAGCCTATTGATAAGTTGAAGGATATAATATTATTTGACAATTTTACTCCACTTTATCCAGAAGAAAAGTTTAATCTAGAAACAAAATCAACAGATTTGTCGATGCGAATTATGGATTTAATTTCTCCGATTGGCAAAGGACAGCGTGGATTAATTGTCGCCCAACCAAAAACGGGAAAAACTATATTACTTCAAAAACTTGCTAATTCAATTAGCAAAAACCATCCTGAAACAAAAAGAATTGTGCTTCTAATTGATGAAAGACCTGAAGAGGTAACCGATATGAAGAGGAATGTAGATGCTGAGGTTATAAGTTCCACATTCGACGAGCCACCAGAACGGCATGTATCTGTTGCGGACATGGTATTGCAAAAGGCAAAAAGAATGGTAGAGTATGGCGATGATGTAGTGATACTTCTTGATAGTATAACAAGACTAGCAAGAGCTCACAACGCCGTTATTCCTCACAGTGGGAAAATTCTTTCTGGTGGAGTTGATTTTAATGCATTAAAAAAACCAAAACAATTCTTTGGAGCAGCTAGAAACACTGAAGAAGGTGGTAGCCTTACAATTGTATCTACAGCTCTAATCGACACTGGTAGTAGAGCTGATGAAGTAATATTTGAGGAATTCAAAGGTACTGGTAATATGGAATTAGCTTTAGACAGGAGATTAAGTGATAGAAGAATGTATCCTGCATTCGATATTATACGGTCTGGGACAAGAAAAGAAGAATTATTATTAAGTCGTATAGAGTTAAGCAGAATGTGGATACTACGGAAGCTATTAAATGATATGAAAGTGGAGGAGGCAATGGAATTCATGCAAGACAGAATGAAACGTACAAAAAATAATAAAGAATTTCTGGACACAATGAGTAAATAGTATTTATGCTATAAAATAGAATATAATGAGTGATAGTTTTCCTGATATAAAGTCAGTTGTAGTTAGGGTTATCACGAATAAACCTGTTCGTAAGACACCCTACCAAGTTAAAGGTGTTTTTATGCGCCAATATCCAGATCAAGACATTATACCAATGCTGGATGGATCTTATAGAGATCGATATCTTTATCCTAGAGTCCAGGTAAAAATATTAAATGAGCAGATTTATCTGATAGGTATAAATGAGGGTGTTGAATCTGTAATGAGTTTGAATGAAAAATTACAATCTCTTGATTTTGGTAATATAACCTTTGATGTTGAAGATACTGATTTAGAATCTACAAGCAACCAGTTCACACCTTCCGAAAAACTTATACATTATAGATTTATAACGCCTTGGGTTGCCTTAAACCATATGACAGGTGGCAAATATAAGTTTTTGACAAACCAAGACAAACCATCATATCTAAATAAATTGTTAGGTCAGAATATTATCTTTTTAGCAAGAGAAGTTGGGGTAGATCTAACTGATAACATATTAACAAAGGTAAAAGTATCAAGTTTATTTCCAAAACCAGTTGATGATAATAAATGGGGCGCTTTTATGGGTGAGTTTAAGATTAACTTTACATTACCAAATTACATTGGTATTGGTAATGGTATAACAAGAGGTTATGGTGCTATATATGGTGTTGCAAGTTTAAATGATTCCCCCTTTGATGAAGATGAGTTAAATAAAAGCGAAATTGAAGATTTTGATGAAAATGATGGTGTAGATAGTATCTCAGCGTCTGACGTTCCCAAACCAAAGAGAAAAAGGTATAGTAGTGGGAAGAGAAAAAAGTTAAGTTCAAAAAATAAATTTAAAGATTCAAGAAATAAAAAGAGAAAAAAATACTCAAACAAAAATCAAGTGAAACAAAATAAGAATCGCAATGTTTCAAATAGAAAAAAGCAACGGCACAGGCATATAATTTCTGAAGATTATGATATTGAAGAAGTTGGTGGTAATGCAAGGAATCAAAATAAAACTGATCAGAATGACGACCAGAGATTTAACACAGAAAAACATCATAAACAGCAACATAAATTTTGAAACATAAACTTGCAGATCGCGTAGATAAAATCCAACCTTCTTTTACTTTACAGATGGCAACAATTGCTGCAGAAATGAGAGCAAGAGGTGAAAGTGTAATTAATTTTTCTGTGGGAGAACCAGATTTTAACACTCCTGAGAACATTATAAACGCTGGAAAGAAAGCAATGGACCAAGGATATACCAAGTATACAGCGGGTCCAGGCATGATTGAATTCAGGCAGGCGATCTGTAATAAATTAAAGCGAGAAAATGGGTTAGAGTATGATATAAATGAGATTCTTGTATCTAACGGTGAGAAACAAAGTCTTTCTACCGCTTGCCAGGCTTTATTTGGACAGGGAGATGAAGTAATAGTATTTCAACCTTATTGGGTATCATTTCCTGAGTTCATACGCCTTGCAGATGCTGAACCATTATTAATAAATACATTACCAGAAAAGAATTTTGAGCCTGACTTCGAAGAGTTACTGTCAAAAGATCTCAAAGCTGTTAAAGGACTTATATTGAATTCACCATCTAATCCAACGGGAGGAGTATGGAGTGAAAAGGCTTTGATTAGGATGCTAAAAATTGCCAAAAAGCATAATTGGATTGTCATCTCAGATGAGTGCTATGAGCGGTTGGTATATGATGGCGAATTCACTAGTACTGAAAAAATTAATCGAGACTATAATATTAATGCTACTATCATAACATGCCTGAGCTTATCTAAAACATATGCCATGACTGGTTGGAGGATAGGATATTCTGCAGGACCAGAATACATGATAAAAGCAATGGCAAAAATTCAGGGGCAAGCAACTTCCTGCGCTAATTCAATTGGGCAAGTTGCAGGGATCGAAGCATTAACCGGTAGCCAGGAATGTGTTCAGAATATGAAAGAGGCATTTAAAAAAAGAAGAGATCTAATTGTAGAACTTTTAAATGAGCTCCCTGATATCTCTTGCGCTCTACCAGGTGGAGCATTTTATGTTTTCCCTACCTTTGAGAAATACCTTGGCAAGAGGGGCAATGGCAAGTTATTGAAAGATACTTTTGATATTTCAGAGTATATTCTAGAGACTGCAAAAGTTGTAACTGTACCAGGAGATGGATTTGGTGCACCTGGGCATATTCGATTCTCTTACGCAACAGATAGTATGACAATAGAAGAAGGTGTTAGTAGAGTTGCGATTGCTCTAAAAAATATTATATAATTAGGAGAAAATTATGAAACAAGATACACACCCAGATAATTATAGGTTAGTGGTGTTTAAAGATACTTCATGTGACTACGCTTTTTTAACAAAATCCACAGTAGAAACAAATGAGACAATAAAATGGGACGATGGGAACGAATATCCATTGTGTAAAATTGAGATTTCTAATAAATCTCATCCATTTTTCACTGGCAAGCAAAACCTAGTTGACACAGCAGGGAGAATAGAAAAGTTCAATCAAAAGTACGGTAAAAAATAAATTTGTAGCTTATAGGAATATTGTTTTAATAGTGGAGCCTATTTTATGAAGAAGGGTCTTTTGATTATAACTATGAAGCCATCCATCTTAGTTGGAGGGCAGGCTGTCATTGAAGGTGTTATGATGCGCGTTCCAGGATCCTACGCGACAGCTGTCCGTGACCCTAATGGCAAGATTCATATTCAAAAAGAAGATTTTAAATCTATTACAGAGTCCTCTTCTTTTTGGAGAAGGCCCATATTTCGTGGGATGGCTTCATTATACGAATCAATGAAAATGGGGATGAAAACCTTAAATTATTCAGCTGATATTGCCATGCCAGATGAGGAACCTCAAAGTAAGTTTGCTGAATTGTTTTCAACTATATTTGCAATATCTTTGGCGGTCTTTTTATTTATGATCGCACCGATGTGGATGACTACAAAAGTTATGGATTTAGAAAAAGAAGCATTTTGGTTTAACCTTGTATCTGGAGGTTTCAGAATAGCATTCTTCATATTATACTTACTTATTATTTCTATGTTAAGCGATGTAAGAAGATTATTTCAATATCATGGTGCTGAACATAGAGTTGTATATAACTTTGAATCTGGTAAGAAAGTAAACATAAAAAATGCACAATCTTTTCCAACACAACATCCTCGATGTGGAACTAGCTTTTTATTTATTGTTCTTTTATCTGCAATTTTAGTTTTTGCAATTGTTGATACTGCAGTCATAAATATATTTGGTACAATTTCTCTTCCGATGAGGCTTTTATTCCACCTGCCATTGGTTCCATTAGTTTCAGGAATTGGGTATGAATTGATTAAACTTTCATCAAGAAATAATTCTTTGGGTTTTAGAATATTAAAAAAGCCGGGTTTATGGCTTCAGAACATCACTACAAAAAAGCCTGAAGATGAAATGGTAGAAGTTTCTATAAAAGCATTAGAAAAAGCTTTTGGCGATCGATATGATGAAATGGTTGGCAAAGAATATACGGCTGAGGCCATAGGTTGAGGGAAAAACTCCAAACTATCATAGATAAGCACTCTTTACTTTCTGAACAGTTAGCAGATCCTGAAATTTTTAATGACCAAAAAAAATTAACAACCACAGCAAAGGAGCATAGTGCGCTTGAGGATGTTGTAAATGTTGGTAAAGAATACCTAGCTGTATTACAGAATATTGAAGATGATAAATCGATATTAGATGGAGATGATGCCGAGCTTAAAGAAATTGCTCAAGAAGAATTAAATGAACTAGAATCCCGTAAAGATAAACTAGAGAGTGATCTAAAAATTCTTTTATTACCCCGGGACCCTAACGATGACAAAAACCTAATTCTAGAAATAAGAGCAGGTACAGGTGGTGAGGAAGCTGCACTGTTTGCGGCTGACTTGTTTCGAGTTTACACAAGATATGCTGAAAGAAAAAATTGGAAATATAAAGTTATGGACTCTTCTGATACAGGTATTGGTGGAATTAAAGAAGCCATCGTTTCAATACAGGGGAAAGGTGCTTTTGGCATGCTTAAATACGAAAGCGGCGTACATAGAGTACAGCGAGTCCCAAAAACAGAAACAAGTGGACGTGTACATACTTCAGCTGCAACAATTGCTGTCCTACCGGAAGCAGAAGATGTAGATATCGAAGTTAATGATTCTGATTTAAAGATTGATACATATAGAGCTAGTGGAGCAGGGGGGCAACATGTTAATAAAACTGAATCCGCAATACGTATTACTCATATACCAACTGGGCTTGTAGTTACTTGCCAGGACGAATCTTCTCAACATAAAAATAGGGCAGCAGCACTCAAGGTTCTTAAATCAAGATTATTAGCTTCGGAACAAGAGAAAGTCGCCGCAGAGCGAGCTGCGGAAAGGAGGAGTCTTGTTTCAACTGGGGATAGATCTGCAAAAATAAGAACATACAATTTTCCACAAGGAAGAGTCACTGACCATAGGATTAATTTTACTTCATATAAATTAAATGAAATTTTAGATGGTGATATCACGGAGGTAATTGAAAAGTTAAAAATCGCAGAGCAGCAAGAATTAATGGCTTCCGATATTTAATGAGAGCACTCTACTGGTTCTCACAATTATTTTTTCTATAAAATGCCAAAAGTTTGGCGAATCGTTGACCTAATTCAATGGTCAGAATCATACTTCAGAGAGAAATCTGATCAAAACCCTCGCTTAGAAATAGAATGGATGCTGCGCTCTTTACTGAATTGTGAGAGATTAGACCTATACATGAGATTTGATGAGCCTTTATCAGGTTCACAACTATCAACTCTTCGTGGCTGGGTAAAAAGACGATCAAAAAATGAACCTTTACAATATATCACAGAATCATGCGAATTTTTCGGCAGAGAATTTTTTGTAGATACAAGAGTGTTAATACCTAGGCCAGAAACAGAGCGGTTAATTGATGAGGCAATTAAATCTATCAAGCATGTCAGATCACCAAATATACTTGATATAGGTACGGGGTCGGGCTGTATAGCAATAACACTAGCGAAAGAAATAAAAGATTCAAATGTTATAGGAATTGATAAGTCTATCGGGTCGTTACAAGTATCAAAAAAAAATAGCGCTGGATTAAATGTTGAAAACGTCACATTCTTTGAAATGGATATTTTAAATCAATACCCAAAAGAAAAATTTGATCTCGTTATCTCAAATCCACCTTATGTTCCAAAAAGTGAGATGTCTGGTTTGATGAACGATGTAAAAGACTTCGAACCTGAGATTGCACTAACCGACTTTGATGATGGGCTTACTTTTTATAAGCGGATTTCCAAAATAATTCCACATATACTAAAAGATGACTCGTCATGTATTTTAGAACTTGGAATCGGGAATCATCCTGAAAACGTTTTATCAATTTTTAAGCAGTCGGGTTACTCTAATTTGGAAACTATTAATGATTACAATGGTGACAAGAGAGTGTTAAGTATCAGAACATAGCATGTATTAGGTAAGGGATATAATGAAAATTATTTATCATCATATAAAACTACTTAGGCCATTAAATGTTATGACAAGCGGTCTTGCAATTATAATCGCTACTGCAATTTTAGACGAGTTGAATAATCATCATGTTTTATTGATTACAACTTGTATTGTTATGCTATATACCGCGGCCTCTAATGCTTTGAACGATGCTCTAGACTATGAAATTGATTTAATCAATAGACCAGAGAGACCAATTCCTTTGGGTTACGTATCGATACAAAGTGCATTAATTATTTCCTTCTTGCTCTTTGCTTTTGGAGCAGCCTTATGCTTACAACTTCCAGATATGGCAATAGTAATTGGGGTTTTTATATCTATTCCACTTATGGTCACTTATTCCACCAAATTAAAGGGGCAATACTTAATTGGTAACATGGTAGTCTCATTTTTACTGGGTGCCTCATTTTTATTTGTTGGAGCATCGCATGAAATGATATCACCAATGCTTATCCCTATGCTTTTGGCATTTGGTCTAACATTTCTAAGGGAGATAATAAAGGATGTTGCTGACATGGAAGGAGATCTATCATTGGGACTTAAAACCTATCCGATTATTTCTGGGATGCATTCTTCTAGAAGAGTCATAATTGTATCATGTTTATTGGTAGGATTTTTCTCCTTAGTCCCATATCTGATAGGAGTTTATGGCCCGGGTTATCTTTTGTTACTTTTAATTGGTGTTGAAATACCATTAGCAATAATCATGTTTATTTTTTTTAAAAATCCATCTATTTCATCTGCGATATTTAGTGCAAGGTTACTAAAATTCAGTACCCTAATGGGGCTACTTTCAATATACTTTGGAACATTATAATGAAAACCGAATTCGTTCACTTACATAACCATTCTGACTACAGTTTGCTTGATGGAGCTCAACGGATTGATCAATTAGTTGGTACGATTGACGAACTAAATATGGATGCAGTCGCGTTGACAGAGCATGGCAATATGTTCAGTGTTGTGCCCTATTATAAACAAGCTAAAAAAGCTGGGATAAAACCAATCATTGGTTGTGAGATATATGTTGCAACTGGCTCTAGATTCGATAAGCATCAGAGGCCTGGAGGAGGCTGGGGGAACAATCATCTGATTTTACTTGCTCAGAATTTTACCGGGTATAAGAATTTGATGAAACTTGTTACTGCTGGATATCTAGAAGGTTTTTACTACAGGCCCAGAATTGATAAAGAGTTACTGCGTGAATATAATGAAGGTCTTATCTGTTTATCTGGTTGTCTAAAGGGAGAGGTCCCTGAGAAAATGTTAAATGGTGATTATGAAGGAGCAAGAAATGCTGCTATTGAGTATTCAGAGATTTTTTTGGACAGATACTTTTTAGAAATTCAGAATCATGGTATCCCAGAGGAAGAGGCAAATATCCAAAACATGAAAAAACTATCCTCAGATCTAGGCTTACCACTTGTTTGTACTAATGATGCTCATTATTGTAAACAGAGTCATTCTGAAGCTCATGATATACATATCTGTTTAGGGACTGGTAAAGAGCGGAGCGATCCAAATCGATTGAGGTATGCAACACCAGAGTTTTATTTTAAAACTCAGGATGAAATGCATCATCTGTTTAAAGGGTTTCCTCAAGCGATTGAAAATACAAGGCGCATTGCTGATAGCATAGATCTATCACTGCCAATGGGTGAATCTCATTTACCAAATTTTCCGATACCAGAATCAGCAAACACAGCTGATCCAGATGAATATTTGCGGTCTTTGACCAATGCAGGTGCAACGAATCACTATGGTGAAATATCCCCAGAAATCCGAAATCGAATCGATCATGAACTCAATGTTATAAAAAACATGGGGTTTGCCGGTTACTTTTTAATTACTGCTGATTTTGTTAAATACGCTAAAGAATCAAAGATCCCAGTTGGCCCTGGTCGAGGTTCTGCAGCTGGCAGTATTGTGTCTTATGCTCTTGGAATAACTAGCATCGATCCCCTTAAACACGACTTATTATTTGAGAGATTTTTAAATCCAGACCGAATCAGCATGCCAGATATCGATATTGATTTTTGCATAGAACGCAGAGGCGAGGTAATTGACTATATTAAAGATCAATATGGAGACAGTTCAGTAACACAGATTATTACATTTGGCAAGATGAAGGCAAAACAAGTGGTCAGAGATGTTGGTAGGGTTATGGGGTACTCATTTTCTGATGTTGATAAAATAGCAAAAGCAATCCCTAATGAATTAAATATAACATTAGATAAAGCACTGGAAAAAAGCCCTGAACTATCAGATATGGCAGATGGTGACTACAAGGAGCTAATGGAGCATTCAAAAGTTTTAGAGGGCATGAACCGGCACGCTTCAATACACGCGGCAGGTGTTGTTATTGCGCCTGGTGAACTTACCGATTATGTCCCGCTTTATAAGTCTAACACCGACGATGTAACCAGCCAATATGATATGAAAGGATTGGAAGAGCTAGGATTGTTGAAGATGGACTTTTTAGGCTTACGTAATCTAACCGTTATAGATAAAGCAATTAAGCTGATTGAAGCAAATGGCAAGTCGCTTGATATTGAAAAATTATCATTTGAAAATTCTGAGGTATACAAACTTTTTTCTAAAGGGCATACCATTGGAGTCTTTCAATTTGAGTCATCTGGTATGCGTGAATTTTTAAAAAAGCTTCAACCTACCGTTTTGGAAGATTTAATTGCGATGAATGCTTTATATCGTCCTGGCCCAATGTCAAACATTGACGACTTTATTTCTAGGAAACACGGAGAGAAAAAGATTGCCTATCCCCATCCTTTAATGGAGCCCATCTTAAAAGAAACCTATGGCATTATAGTATACCAAGAGCAAGTAATGCAGATAGCTCATGAGGTTGCTGGATTCACACTTGCAGAAGCAGATATCATGAGACGAGCAATGGGGAAAAAGATCAAATCCTTAATGGATGAATTAGCTATAAAGTTTGTAACTGGTGCTGAGAAAAAAGGTATTAAAAAGAACAAAGCAGAGGAAATATTTTCATTAATTGAAAAATTTGCTCAATACGGTTTTAATAAAAGTCATTCAACTGCATATGCATATGTTGCATATCAAACGGCTTGGTTAAAGGTGCGTCATCCAGCTGAATTCATGAGTGCTAATTTGACTAGTGAGATGGGTAGCATCGATAGAATAGTTGTTCTGATAAATGAATGTAAAAAGATGGGAATAGAGGTTCGACCTCCTGACATAAATGTTTCATTTGAAGATTTTAGGCCCATTGATAATAAAACTATTTCTTATGGGCTTAATGCCATTAAGAACGTTGGCACAAAGGCCCTCGAAACCATTATCAATGAAAGAGTTAGCAATGGTACATATAAAAGTATTTTTGATATTTGTTCTAGAGTAGAGCAGCAAAAAGTTAATAAACGAGTATTGGAGAGTTTAGTTTTTTCTGGGAGCTTGGATTCTCTGGAGGGTAGTCGAGCTCAAAACTTTGATGCGGTGGATATTGCTATAAAATATGGTCAAAAAATACAGCAGGAAACAGATAAAAACCAGGTTGATCTATTTGGAACGGTAGATAGCAAAGATGAATTAATTAAAATTCCCATTTTGAGCAATATTGAAGAGTGGTCAGAAAAGGAAGCATTGTCTAATGAAATGGAGGTATTGGGACTTTATGTTTCCGGTCATCCATTGTTAGAGCATGCAGATGATCTAGAAGAATTCACAACAGTGTCATTTGAAGAGGGTCAAGAGATATCAAAAAAGGATACAGTTCTTGTTGGTGGAATGATAACAAAAATCGTAAGAAGATATGATAAGCGAAACAGGGAAATGGCATTCTTTGATTTAGACTGCTTAGGTGGGCACGCAGAGATTGTCGTTTTTAGTGATTGCTATAAATCATATAGTAATCTTATTGATGATGGGAATGTTGTTTTTGTTAAAGGAAAGCCTTCAGAAACCTCAGACTTTTCTGATTTAAAAATTCTTTCTGATGAAATTATTTCAGTTGAAAATGTTCGAGATCGGCTTTCGCAACGTTTGAACATAAAGTTCGCGATTGGGAAGGTTGAATCTAGTGATATTGATGAATTAATGAGCATATCTAAGTCCAATCCTGGAAGTTGTAAGTTGCTATTTCATTTGCCAAATCCTGACTCACCAAAACCATTAAAAGTCTTGGCCCATAATATTAGTGTATCGACAAACGTAACATTTATTAAGCAATTAAGGGATAAATATGGTAAAGACAATGTTTGGATTGATTAATTGATCGCTGTTCTGCAAAGAACATCCAATGCGAGCGTTTCAGTAAATAATAAAGTCATTGGGCAGATTCAAGATGGAGTAGTCGTTCTACTAGGTGTAAAAAAAGGAGACTCCTATAAGGAATCAGAATATCTTGCTCAAAAAGTATCAAAACTTCGAATATTTAATGATAAACAAAATAAAATGAACCTTTCTTTAATAGACATATCTGGTTCAATACTTGTAATTAGTCAATTCACTCTATGCGCTGATACAAGAAAAGGAAGAAGACCAAGCTTAGTAAATGCTGAGTCTCCAGAACTGAGCAAGAAGCTTTATAATAAATTTATATCATGCCTTGCAGATAAAGGCCTAGAGGTTCAATCTGGGGAGTTTGGTTCAAATATGGATGTTAAGTTAGTAAATAATGGGCCTGTTACTTTTGTATTAGATAGTGAGGAATGAATTAAATTTTATTGCGAACAGGTGTATTTTCATATAGTAATCTTAATTATGATGTAAAAAGTCGCATACTTAACTTATTTGTTATATGGAACGTAAGATAAGAATTGTTATGGCTAAACCAGGCTTAGATGGTCATGATAGGGGTATAAAAGTCCTTGCTGCAGCTTATAGAGATTCTGGCATGGAAGTGATCTACCTTGGACTACGTCAGACCCCTGAAATGATTGTTAGTTCAGCTTTGCAAGAAGATGCAGACGTGATTGCATTATCAAGCCTCAATAATGCCCACAACACAATATTTGTAAATGTTCTTAGTTTAATGGAAGAAAAAGGACTAGATAACGTATTGCTTGTAGGGGGAGGGATCATTCCCAAAAAAGATATGGAAGTTCTGGAGAACAAAGGAGTAGGAAAACTGTTTGGCCCTGGGACACCTGTTCAAGAAACTATTGATTATATAACAAATTGGGTAAAATCAAATAGGCGATAAAGTGGATTTTAAGAATCAAATAGAATTAGAGCTTTACTTTGCAGATCATTTCGATACAATTTTGTTTCCGGTCCTTGCTGAACTCTATTTTAGGCAAGACGACCTAAGAAGAGCTAGGAAAGTATGCGAAATAGGGTTAAAGCATCATGAAAATGATTCTGCAGGTTTATTTCTTTTAGCACAAATTGAGAAGCAAGAGGGTAATTTAAAAGAGTCAGAAAAACTATTAGAAAGAGTCTTATTGGTTACCCGAGATCATCTATCTGCAGCAGAGGCATTGTGTGAGATCCAAACTGTACTTGGAAGAGCAACAAATAGATTGCTCAAGTCATGGAAGCGCGTTTTAGATCTCGATCCGAAGCATGAAACAGCACAAAGTTTCATAAAAAAAATTGAAGGTGAGAGTGAAAAACAAAAGCCAAAAGCTGTCACAAAAACCAAAGTCAAGCCTAAGTCTTTAGTTGAAAAAGAAGTTAGTGTTCCAAAAAGGCCAAACAACGACGTTCCGCCACCTCCAGCCATCAATGACCTAAGCGAGCCATTAAAAGTTAGCTCTAGACTTGCTACATTTACTCTTGTCTCCGTACTTAAAAATCAAGGTTTGTTTTCACAAGCGCTTGATGTGCTTGAAGCTTTAGAAGAAAAAGGTGAAAGCCAGGAAGCTATTGCACTAGAGAGAGATACAATTCAGACACTAATTGAGAGATCAAAGAAGGATTAATTGCCTATGAGCGATACCATTTATTTTAAAAGACAAAACAGGCTTAAAGAGGTTCTTGGAGATAAAGGCCTTGATGGAATGCTTATTACCAACCTTACTAATATTAGATATATATGTGGCTTCACTGGTTCAGCGGCATCGTGCTTGGTTACTCCAAGTGGGCAATATTTTATTACGGATGGGAGGTATATCGAACAATCAAAATCTCAGGTAAAAGGATTTGAAAGATACATTGATATGAGCTCTCATTTTAACCAAATAAAAGAAAATAAACTTAATCCTGCTGGACTTAAAATTGCATTTGAGGGTGACCATATGAGCTATGCCCAATATGAAAAAATGACTGAAGCGTTTTCAGATACTTCTTGGGAAAATTGTTCTATGATTCTTGAAGATCTCGCATCTGTCAAAGATGACTACGAGCTAGACTGCATAAGAGTTGCAGTAGAAGTTACGGATAAGGTATATGAAGAAATTTTACCAATGTTATCCCCTGGGCACACCGAAAAAGATGTGGCCAATGCAATGGTATCAAAATATCGTGAGTACTCTGAAGGAGAGGCATATTCCCCAATAGTTGCAACCGGTCCTAATGGGGCCCTCCCCCATGCGATTCCAACAGATAGAGAATTTAAAAAAGGTGATTTTGTTGTGATTGATGCTGCAGCGAAATATGCGGGATACCATGCCGACATGACAAGGACTCCGATTGTTGGAGAGTCAACCTCTAAGCATGAAGAAATTTATTCTATAGTCAAAGAATCACAGCAGCGTGCATGCAATGTAGCCAAAGCTGGAGTTCCTTGTAAAGACGTAGATTCTGCAGCTAGAGATTACATTAAAGAAAAGGGATATGGAGAATATTACACACATGGTACGGGGCATGGGCTTGGCCTAGAGATCCACACGTCCCCTAGATTCAGTCCACAAAGTGATCAAATATTAGAAAAAAATAATGTAATGACCATAGAACCCGGAATCTATCTTGCTGGATGGGGAGGCGTTAGAATAGAAGATGATGTAATCATTGGTGAAGAGGGTTGTGAAATATTGAATAAAACGACAAAGGACATGGTTGTTTTAAATTAACTCTATCCTTTTGGGATTTCACATATGGTAGATATTTATACCAACCCGGATTTATATGATTCAATTCATCATAGCTATGAATGGGACAAAACTTTAATTCAAGCTATTGCAAAGGATATCAATGGCCCAGTTCTTGAACTCGCTTCGGGCACTGGTAGATTAGCACAACCTATTCTTGAATTAGGCTTGAAATATAAAGGCTTGGAGTTAAGTCAACCCTTTTTAGATCGGGCAAAAATGAAGTTTGGTGGTAATGCTGATTTTATTCTTGGAGACATGCGAGATTTTGATTTAGAGCTGGAATTTGATCTAATTTTTATAGGCTTTAACTCCTTTCTCCATAACCTAACAATAGCGGATGCTGAAAACTGTATCAACTGTGTAAAAAAACACCTAACAACAAATGGGAAGTTCTTAGTCTCTATTTTTGTACCAGATCCAATATTTTTATATCGAGAAAAGGGCAAGCTTTTCCCAGCAACAGACCTTTTTCAATACCAGGAATCAAATTGTAGAATTATGGAAAAGAATCAGTACGACTCCATTTCTCAGATTAACCAATTAACTTGGGTCGTTGAAAGAGATGGAGAACTAGACCTAGAAGAGTACAATTATAGAATGAGAATGTATTATCCACATGAGATGGATATTTTACTATCGGATAATGGATTTACTATTATGGAAAAATTTGGTAATTATCAAAGAGATCCAATGGATGGTGATAGTGATATGCAAATTTATGTATCCGAATCAAACTAAATCATTTCATCTGGAATATTCAGTCCAGCAATTAAAAAAAGTTGATCCTACCTTAACAAAAATGTTCAACCAGGTTCAAGTGAATCCACTTGAACCTGAAAAAAACTATTTTCATTCATTGACACGATCTATTGTTTATCAGCAGCTCAGCGGGAGAGCTGCAAAAAAAATATTTAATAGATTTAAAGCAATCTACTCTGTTAGAGCTTTTCCAAAACCAAAAGATGTGTTTGCAACAGATATTGAGACTTTACGGTCATCTGGCCTTTCATATAACAAAGCACAATACATAAAGAATATAGCCAAAGCCTTCCTCGATGAGCCAGGTACTTATAATAATTTTGCTAAAATGAGCGATAAGGATATAATCCAAACGTTGACAAAGGTAAAAGGCATTGGTCTGTGGACCGCACAGATGTTTTTGATGTTCACTTTAAATCGTCCTGATATTTTTCCAGCAACTGATCTTGCAATGCAGAAAGGTTACCAGTCATTTTTTAAGCTTCGCGAACTACCTAAGCCTAGTGAAATGATTAAAAAATCAGAACTATGGATCCCCCACAGAACTACCGTGAGTCTTTATCTGTGGGCTGTTTTGGAGGGACCATTTGAGTGGTGATATGATAAAAACCATTTTCTTTGATATTGGGGGGGTGTTGATTGATATTCATCCTGAAAAGACATACCAATATATAAGTGACTGTATTGATCTTAGCCCAGATATAATAAAAAAGAAATTCCCTTGGGAGGCGCACAATGAATATGAAAAAGGACATATCAGTGACAGAGATTGGTTTATGACCGTAAAGGAATCACTACCACAACCATGCTGTCTTAAAGAATCAGACTTTTGGAAAGGATGGAAACAGTTATTAGGGAAAGAAAAAAAGACCCTAGCAATACTGCAAAAATTAAAATTAGAACATAATATCTGGTTATTATCGAACACCAACTCCAAACACATACAAGATGAAATAGAAATAAATTATTTATTCCCTAAATTAGTTAACGGTGCAATTTATTCTTTTGAAGTTGGACATAGGAAGCCGGGCGAAGATATATATAAGATTGCGTTGGAAACCGCCAAGGTATGTACCCCTGAAGAAAGTCTTTTTGTAGATGATTTATATGAGAATATTAAAGCAGCTAAAGACCTTGGGATGAATGCAATTCACTATCAATCAAGTGAAAAATTAAAAGTTGAAATGAACAATGTGGGACTAAAGCTATAATAGGTTAACGATGAAAAAAATTATACTAATAAGTTTTATAATAAATGCTGTACTATATGCTACAGGCACTTGGATGTGGAATAACCGGACGCATGGAGAGTTAAAGTGGACGACAATTGAAACGGAACATTTCTATATCCACTACCACCAAAATCTAGATCAAATTGCGCAACAAGGTGCTTCCATTGCAGAACAAATAAGACCTACGCTAATGAAACAAATGGGCCTAGAGTCTCTGCCAACATTAGATATTATTTTCACAGCAGAGGATGAAGTCCTTAACGGGTTTGCCGTTCCTGCAAATTATACAATTATTTGGGTAGATCAGAATGATGCAGCACTCTGGACTGGAGACAAAAAATGGCTTAGAACTGTTTTAGCTCATGAATTACAACACCTTGTATATTTTAATACTGTAAAAGGTCCTTGGTGGCTGCCAGAACCTATGAATTCATTAGCTCACGGGACACCTGCCTGGATTGTTGAGGGGATTGCAGAATACTTTACAGAGGAGTGGAGGCCATTTCGATACGAACTTTCTCATAGGTACCATGTTCTGAGAAATACGGTTCATAAGATTCAAGACCCTCATAATGATGGATATTCAAAGAGCCTTTATCTCGCAGACCGGTTTGGAGATTCAACCATATCTAAGATATTAAATCATCGCAACAAGTTGAAATTTTTAGATTTTAAAGAATCATTTAAAAAGCACACTGGAATTACCTTAAAGCAATTCAATGAAGATTGGAGACGTCAAATGAATACATTTTATTTCAGTCAAAGATCTCAAAAAGAAAGGTTAGAGGATGCTGGGGGAATACGGAAACTCCCAATTAAAAGGGTTTTATCATTTGATTATTTCTCAGATACATCAAGAGTTGCAATGATTACAAGGTTGTCCAAGGGTCAGTATGACTTATCTCTTGTTGTTGTAACCAGAGATACGGTAAAAGAGAAAAAAGCTCGTCAAAAGCTTATGAGAAAGGGACTAAAAGAAGGAGAAAAACCTAAAAAAGTAAAACCTAAATGGAAGATTAAAGAGTTGGATTTTGGAAGATTTGGAGAATTAAATCCGAACCTTGATGTATCTCCAAATGGAGAAATGATTATTTATCCGAAATATGGGTACGGTAAAAATCAATCTTTAGGATTCGATATTTGGAGAGTTAATACTAAAACTAAAAAGAAAGTTAAACTCACAAACTCTATGAGAGCGAATTATCCTAAATTTTCGCCTGATGGCAAGTCTATACTATTTACAGCTCATGAGAACTCCACATCACAATTATATACAATGGACATTGATGGCAAGGATATTAAGCAGATTACTTCAAATGAAGGGGATATCCAGATTGTAACACCCGCCTGGAGTCCCGATGGGGGATCAATTGTTTTTGCAATGTCTGAATCTGATGGGAAGATGGATATCCATACTCTAGAAATCTTGACCGGTAGAACACAACAAATAACCAACTCTGCTGATATTGATGTAAGTCCGATTTGGCACCCCAAAGGAGATATGATTTCATACACGGGGTATTATGACATAACCCCAAACTTATATACGTACGATCTTTCCAGTGGTAAAACTATACAAAATACAGATCTTTGGGATTTGCAGAAGGGTGTTGATTGGAATGCCCAATATTCAACTATCACTGCTACAACGTTTAACGAAGTTGACTCATCCAGGGTTTTAGAAATTGATCCTAGAAGATCGACAACGTCCTCGCCGGTAACAATGAATACTGCATATTCTAGTTGGAGAGAAAAATTACCAGATTATCCTCTAATTGACATTGACCCGAAAAAGGAGGTTAAAATTCTTAAGAAAGGTAAATATAAATTTCATAAAAGGATGAGGCACCTTGGCACTTTCCTTATACCAGGTGAAGAAAGTCTAGTTTACAATGGTGCCTTCACAGATGCCCTAGGACAACACACGTTTGGGGCAGCAGTAGTAACAGATGATACTTTGAACAGTATCTTTTTTCAGTACCAAAACAGTACGGGATTCCCCATTGATGCTTTTTGGGGTTTTGATATTTATCATGATGCGAACTTTCAGATACAATTTTATAATAGAGATAGGTCTTATCTTGAAGTTTTTAATGGAGCATCTGTATGGACAAAGATTCCCTACAATTTTGGAAAATCGCAATCCGCTAACCATTTACTTTTCTCATCATTACAGCTTGTAAAGCGAGAACAATTTTTCAAAACAACCACGCCTGAAAACACAATTTTCTCTGACCCAGAAGAAGGAGATGAAGGTAGTATCAACTTTTCTTATCTTTTTGTAAACAAGCGGCCTCACATTCGCAACTTACTCTCTCCTAATCAAGGTTTTGGACTTAAGATCTCTATCAAAAATGCCATTAGCAATATATGGGGCATGTTTGATTATAGAAAGTTAGAAGCCGATATATATAATAATAAAAAGATAGGACCATTCTCATTATATAGCAGAGGCCGTTTTGAAACTATGAGCGGTTCTCCGCCATCTCAAGAAACTCTGGGAATATTTGATATTCCAAACTATTACCTAATAGGTGCCGCTACTCCAGGGCGGGAATATATGTCTCCAAGGGGCTATTCTGGAGGACCTCGATTTGGAGATCAAGCTTTTATGGGGACTTTAGAACTAAGAGCTCCAGTTGTCCCGATAAGCATAGTGGAGTTAGTAAAGCTAATAAAAATAGGTTCACCAACATTTGCATTGATCACTGATTTTGGAAATGCATGGATGAGGGGTGAGGCAGATCAAGAAATGATTATCACTTTGGGATATGAGCTTCGGATGAGCTTAAAGATTGCTAATGTACCGTTACTGACTTTTAGTTATGGGACTGCTCAGGAAAAGTATATGTGGGACGATGGAGAATCACCACAGTCCTATTTTCAAATGACTCTGATAAATCCATTCTAGAAAACTAACTAAAAACGAAGTCTTCTTAAAGATATGCTAATGTAAAAACCCTTTGGTCTGAACTCTGGTTTCATATTATCATCCCAGACAGCATACTCAGTTTCTGTAATGCTGCTACCGTCTTCATCTCTTGAACCGGTATCTTTCTGCCATTGCCATGGTCCATGCATACTTGTAAAAACATAACTCGCAGACAAAACAATGTCTCTCTCTTTACTAATTTGGACTGCTAGATTTGCATCGATTGATGGATCTGAAAAAATTGATATCACATTATTATTATCATCATCTTCCTTACCAGCAAATAGGAATGGGAGATTTAATGATAGGTATCCGTTTGCCCCAAATCCTGAGAATATCCCATATTTAAGATCTGTACCGAAACCGATGTAGCCATCCATGTTATCTCTTGTGTCTCTAATTATCCCCAAATGGTAATTAATGCTTGCTGTAAACTCACTAAACGAATTAAGCCAAGCCTTTCCAGATAATTCATAACGATCACCGGTCGAGACTGTAAAATTTAAATCTGTTGTGATCGGTGGAGCCTTTAATTCATAGGCCCTGTGTCCCTCTTTTATTTTTCTCCATTTACGAATAATTCTAGCTTTGCTGCCTTCAGGGCCAACATCTACCACCTTAACAAGGCCTCTTGTTTTCCCGGGCATTTTTAGTTTTTTCCCTTTGTATGATTTGATAGTATGATTTGATGCTATTTCAAACATTGTTCCTTTTTTTAATCCTAGGTTATTACCAGAGAGCATGTTTAAGTAAGCCCCGTCAATTTCAAAGACCTCACTTGTAATCATGTACAATTCTTTTAGTTTTCTTCGTAGTTGTGATGAAAGGATACCCAGGATCTTTTCGAGTGAAGCATCGCGATTCCCTCCCGTATGGCTTGCACTTATGCTAAACGAATTTTCTGATATCCCAGTTTCAACATTAACAATTTTCACATTTCCTCTGAACTCAGTATGAATATTATTTTCAAGCTCGAGCCGAATTTTCATGGTATCTTTTTTCTTAATTTCATCAATTGATTCAGTGACAACCTTCTTTACCAGCCAACTAAATAATGTTTCATCTTTTTCATCTTCTTCGTATTCTTCACCTTCATCGTCTTCCTTTGGGACCCCTTTTTGCCCGAAGTTTACCACATCAAGTATGAGGGCATTTTCTGCAGAAGCGAGCTCGCCTATTCTAGCCACTTGATTTTCTTCTACCATACCAGAAAGCTGAAATTCCTGCTCTTCAAGAATTTGGTCAACGAGGTTTCGATCAATTATTTCAAACCTGCCAAGAGAAGTCGCTTGATCAGAAATAATAGATAATACTCTTTCTGCTACTTCTTGATCTTCATCATAGGCTGCAGTGAGGATTATCAAAGACTTTTTTTCAACAGTGATATCATCATCCAATTCATTTTCACCTTTTTGCTTTTGTTGAGCGCACATTGGGTATGATAAGAAAAACGATATAAAAATAATAAGTAAATACTTCATTAAAAATTCCAATCAATTGGTCTAGTAATTGAGATAGTTAAGAACGTTGATGGGCTCGAATTCTCATCTTGGATATCCCATGTGAAGCCAGAAATAATTCCAAAACTCTTAGTTATCAACCACTCAAACTCGCTAACAATTTGGAATCTAGATAGTGATGAACGTAATTCTATTTCGCTAATCTGGTAAAAATAATCAACTTCAAATTTTCCTGAAAATGACTTTAACCTATGATCGATAGAGCATGCGCCTCTTAAATACGTTGTTTTTTGTTCAGCGTTTAAATAGTCTGAGTTATCAAATGCAACGCCCAACTCAACCGTCATGTTCCCATTATTTTCACTTCTTAATAAGTATCCTAATCCTTGATTAAGGTGGTAACGAAGGTCAACATTTAAACTGGTATTCCTTTCATATAGCAGTGTCGAGTAAGAATAAATGTTATCAATCGATAGAAACCGCCTACTATACTTATGTCGAAGTCTGATTTCTGAATCGCTTTTATAGAAATGGCCAAAAAACCGAACATCTCTAAATGTAAAAGATGTTGTCCTTTTTAATCTTGCATACCACGAGTGGCCAATATCTGATGATTCAGAATAAACTGAACCTAGTCGATAATACTGTCTCCAATCTAAGTTTTCCTTATTTAGGTCATGTGAATACGAAAAGGATGTCGTTACAATAAAGAGCAATAAATATTGCTTCATTGTTTGATTTTCTTTCCACTTTTCATTAACAGCACGGAAGATAAAGTGAATCCAAAAGTCAGGATGATGGCCATTACATAACTAATAAGAACGTTTGAATCGCTAACCCCTAGTATGGTATATCGAATTCCATTTATCATATAATATATTGGATTGATGTAGCTTAATATCTGAGCCCAATCAGGTAACATTTTTATGGAATAAAATATCCCACCTAGAAAACTCAAAGGTGTTAAAAAGAAATTCTGCATCATTGCTAGTTGGTCCCAGCTTTCTGACAACTGTCCCAATAATAATCCCATACTGGAAAATGCCCAAGAAACCAAAAAAATGAAGACCATGGTTCCTAATGGGTCTTTTACAGGCATTCCAATTAAAATCATACCAAGGAATAAAACTAGGATACCATTAACCATGCCTCTTACTGTCCCACCAATTATATATGCTAAGGATATCTCTAAACCAGACAAGGGGGCAGTTAATAGATCGGGTAGTTGTTGTAAGAGTTTCATTTGGAGCATGGACGACGAGGTATTTGAGGTTGCGTTTGTTAAGGTGTTCATCATAATCAGCCCCGGTAAAATGAAAAGAGTGTATGGTACACCCTGTATTTCTGATATTCTCTGCTCCAATGTAAATCCAAATATTGCTATGTATAGTGCCGAAGTGATTAGTCCAGGTAGTACAGTCTGTCGGTAGACAGAGAAAAACCTCCCCACCTCTCTTTTTATTAATGTACCAAATCCTACCCAATTCATGAGTTAAGTCCTCTTCCTGTTAAATCTAGGAAGACATCTTCCAAAGATGATCTGCTGGATTCGATACTGTTTATATGCACCTTAGCATCAGACAATGACTTTATTATTTTTGGTAATTCTAAATCAGGATCTTTTACTGAAAAATAAAGTCTACTATCATCAATTGTATAATTATAATCAGAAATATATTTACCCAGATTTTCATCTGAATCACTAATATGAACAGTTATTCCTGCAGTCCCTAGTTCTCGAGTTAAAGATTTTGGGTTTCCTTCTTTTAATATTTTACCCTCATCAATTATGGCAACATTTTCACATAGTAGCTCAGCCTCTTCAATATAATGCGTGGTCAGTAAAATTGTTTTACCAGTTTTATGTAAGTCTTTGAGGTACTGCCAAAGGTCTCGGCGAAGCTCAACATCTACACCTGCTGTTGGTTCATCAAGGATAATTATATCCGGATCGTGGACTAATGATTTTGCTATTTGGAATCTTCGTTTCATTCCACCAGAAAGCTGCCTCAAACGGGACCCACGTTTTTTTGCAAGGCCGAGCCGCTCCAAAAGTTCATCAATCATTGGAGTAGCGTCATTGCGTTTGATGCCATAATAACCTGCTTGATAGTAGAGTAGTTTTTCAATAGGGAAAAACCAGTCAACAGAAAACTCTTGCGCTGCTATTCCTATCTTTGAACGAGTATATCTGAAGTGCTCAACCGTATCTTTCCCAAATACTTTTGTTGAACCATTATCTCTAAAGACGAGCCCAGTGAGAATATTAATAGTAGTTGTTTTCCCAGCTCCATTTGGTCCCAAAAGACCAAAAAACTCACCTTCTTTTATTTTAATGTCTACACCGTCGAGTGCATGAACATTTCCATCATAGGATTTTGTTAACCCCTCAATCTCTATTGCATAAGTCGACATTAAGCTTTTTTAAAAGCCGATATGCTGATCAAAAGGGGATGGGAAGTCAAAGCCATCCGCGCCTGGGAAGTGTGCAATAGATACAATAAATACCCATGGGATTAGGATTGAGGCCTCGATTTTCTTTGTGTTATTATCCCCTTTTTTGGAAAAATCAGGGACCTGAAATCCTGGGTGGTGGATCCACATTCCATTTTCATCATAGCCTTTTACTTGAACAAAGATTTTATCTTGATCAATACCAACTTTAGCAAGGGGTTCGTGGTTATCTAAAATTAATAGGATTAAATCTCCTACGACTTCTTCAATTTTCATCATAACTATATCTCATATTTATTTTGATACGAATTTATAGACTGCTCCTAAATAATCCACAACATACAATTCTCCTAAACTATCTTCGCCAAATGAAGAAATGAACAAAGGGATATCCTCACTATTTCTTTTTATCTCTTTTCTAATATTTTTAAATGCTACTGGTTTTCCGTCTTTTAGCTTAAAAGACCATATTCTTCCAGTACAATAATCTCCAAAAATATATGTTCCCCTTAAAGGTTTTATCTTGGATCCACGATAAACATAGCCCCCTGTTACAGAACATCCCTTTGCTTCTTTATCATCCATTCCAATCAGGATTTTTATATAAGCAGCATTATTTGGATACTCATGGACAGGCATTACGAGACCTACAGTATCACAAAAATCTTCAGGGTTGTAACAATGATTTGCTTCCATAGTGCGCCAACCAAAGTTTGCACCTCTGGATTCTTCCCAGGTTGTCCAATTAATTTCTTCCCAAAGGTTCTGGCCAACGTCACCTATTAAAAGATCATTTGTTTCGCGATCAAATGAAAAGCGCCAAGGATTGCGCAGACCGTAACAAAAAATCTCCTGCTTTTTACCTGGTTTACCAACAAAAGGATTGTCTGAGGGTATCTCATAACGGTCTCCGTTATCAATATCTATTCGGAGAATAGATCCAAGAAAAGTTTCAAGGTTTTGTGAATTGTTAAATGGGTCACCCCACTTCCCGCCATCTCCTAGAGCGATATATAAAAAGCCATCCTTTGGGCCAAAAGCCAAGTGCCCTCCATTATGATTTCCAAACGGTTGCGATAATGAAAGAATGAGTTTTTCTGAGTCCTTGTTAGCAACGTTAATGTCGTTTGATGTTCTGAATCTAGATATTATTGTAGAGTCGTTTTTGTTTACATAATTGACATATAAATATCCATTATTTGAATAATCGGGATGGAAAGCAAGTCCTAAAAGGCCTTCCTCACTACCAGGAGTTAATGAACCATGAACTCTATCTGAAATATCTAAAAATGGTTCTTCTTTTACTTTCCCATTTTCAATAATATGAATCATCCCTTTTTGATTAACGACGAAAAGACGATTTTCCTCGCCTTTTGGTTGCGTAACATAAAGTGCTTTTGCGGGAACCTTTGCGACTCTCACAACAGCTAAGTCAAAAGAAGTTGCATTAACGGGAATGCTAAGTATTAAAACTATTTGAATAAATCTCTCTTTGGGCTTTGTTTTATTCATCATTAATTAAGCTCAAAAAATCTTCTTCGCTAATAATAGATATCCCAAATTGTGTTGCCTTATTTATTTTTGATCCCGCCCCGGGGCCAGCAACAAGGTAATCAGTGTTCTTGCTAATTGATGAGGGAGAACTTCCACCTAATTTCTGTACTTTTTCTTTCGCACTCTTTCTACTGATTGTTTTGAGAGACCCCGTAAACACAAATGTTTTGCCTGAAAGTTTTTCACTTAAATCGTTAGTGGCTTTTTCAATCACCAGGCCTGCAACAAAACACTCATCGACCATTATACAATTTGATTGATTTGACCAAAACTCAACAATTTCATTTGCAACTATTGGCCCAACTCCTTCAATTTGTTCTAACTCATCGCAAGAGGCACTGCGCAACTTTTTTATATTCCCTTCATAGTGTCTTTCTAACAATCTAGCAATATGTTCACCAACATTTCTAATCCCTAGACCATAAACAAACTTTGAAAAAGATGTTTTCTTTGACTTTCTTATGGCGCTAATCAAGTTGCTCGTTGATTTCTCCCCAAATCTTTCTAATGATAATAAGCTTTGTTCTGTAATTGAAAAAATTGAGCTAATTGAATCAAGTAATTCTTCATCTACAAGCTGATTTATGACTTTTTCTCCTAATCCATCAATATCCATTGCCCCTTTGGAGCAAAAGTGTTTTAGCCTACCTTTAATCTGCTTTGTACAGGATGTATTCCCACATCTTAAAATTGCTTCACCATCAGTTTGATATACTTGATGTTTGCAGACAGGGCAATTCGTCGGTAAGGTAAATCGTTTGGTCGCAGTAGAACGTTTTTCTTTTATTACCTTAACGACCTTTGGGATGACATCTCCCGCTCTCTCAATAAGTACTGTATCTCCAATTCTTATGTCTTTACGATTAATTTCATCCTGATTGTGCAATGTAGCATTACTAACCGTAACCCCTGAAACAAAAACAGGGTTTAATTTTGCCACGGGAGTTAGCGCACCTGTCCTTCCTACTTGAATTTCAATATCTTTTATTATGGTTGTAGCACGTTGCGCCTTGAACTTTCCGGCAATAGCCCAACGTGGTGACCTACTTCGGCTTCCAAGTTTGTTTCGAAGTGAGAGATCATCAATCTTAAATACTGTCCCGTCAATATCGTAGGGGATGTTATCTCTTTGATTTTCTAGATCATCGTGATAGGTAGTAATTCCTTTGTCACCTTTTACAGTTTTTATAAATGGATTGACAGGGAATCCCCACATCTTCAGAGCATCTAAAAATTCAACATGTGTTTTAAAGCTATTATCCTTAATAATTCCAGAGTCGTAGCAGTATATTGAAAGTGGGCGTTTTGCTGTGATAGAGGGATCCAGCTGTCTAAGGCTGCCTGCAGCAGCATTACGAGGATTTGCAAATAGAGGTTTACCCTCTTTTTCTTGATTACTATTTAAAATAGAGAAATCTCTTTTGGATATGAAAACTTCTCCCCTGACTTCAAGCATGGAAGGGATTGGCAATTCTTTATCTCTTATTTTTAGCGGGATAGATGGTATGGTCTTTAGATTGTGGGTCACATCCTCTCCCTTAAATCCATCTCCTCTAGTTGATCCATGCATTAGCTCACCATTGGAATAAACTAGCTCAACACCTAGACCATCTAATTTTGGTTCAGCAACATATTGAATAAATTTCACACCTAGGGCTTTCTTTGATCGTTCATGGAAACTTTTTAGCTCACTCTGTTCCATAGCATTAGATAGGGAGAGCATTGGGGTACTATGTTCAATTGAATCAAATGATTCTATTGGTTTTGATCCAACTCGCTGTGTTGGAGAATGTTCATTGGAATACTCAGGGTTTGACTTTTCTAAGGTTTCTAATTCCCTAAAAAGAGAGTCATATTCAGCATCAGAAATGAGGGGGTCATCAAGCACATAGTACTGATGATTGTGTTCATCAATAACGCTTCTTAATTCATTAATCCTCTCAATTATTTTCACTTATTTAGTCTTTCCTTTTGTTTAAAATACTCAACTGGGTCAATGAGTAGTTTATCTACCGGGGAGAGTTCACCATCGTCATCTATTGGTGCCCCATGGACCTCCCCTTTTGTTTCAATTACAAAGTAGTATTGTAAGCGGGAACCTGGATAGCTTTTGGGATTATATACAAATCTATATATGCCTCGCTCTCTGTTTAGTGGAAATTCTTGATAGTATTCCATTAGGTTTGTTTTAAAGAATAGAGTTGCAGTCAAGACTGAGTCCTGAGCTATATCTGTAATAAAATCTAAATTATGAGATCGGGATTTGAAAAAGGGGTGTGGTATGCTATGATAGAGTTTTTGATTTTTAAAAAGTCCAGGATTTTGATCTCGAACCTGTTTTTCAATTTGACTGAAAAGAGTAACGGGAATGATTAGAACTAGTAGATGATTTTTAAATTTGATTTTCAGTGATCTTCTTTCCATTTTACTTGTGTACAGGTTGAAATAGAAAACTACTTTAACTAATAATTTTTGATTGTTAAACAATTTTTTCTCCATTGATTTTCGCTATAGGATGCATAAACAAATAACCTTTTTAAGCATTCGATATTGGATTCAGCAACTACTGGGAGAATATTATCACCAAAGTGTATCACTAAAATGGAATGAGTAAAATTAGTTTTTGATATATTTGAAAACTTACTGATTGATTCAAAACCATAAATTAGAGTTTCATTAACTTTTGTGGAATCTGCTTCCAATTCTAATTGAAATATCATTTCATTAGAGCTTTCATAAAATCTATGACCTACAAGGGCGGGGCTATTTTTTGAAGAGGAAAAAAATTTATACATCATCTTTACCATCTGCTTTTCATTGTAAGTAGCATCACTGGAAAACAATAAATGTAAAATGGTTAATTGAACCGTTATTTTTCTAATCATAAAAAAACTTCCTTATCAGTAAAAATATAAATAGTAATAAAGCGATTATGGTTAAAATTAGTTTTTGAAATGGTAAAAAGTTATAAATGATAGAGCTTGCCTGAAGTGCATAATCCCCATCTAATAGTGAATCAATTCCAAAGTCACATATTAGGGTATCATTAATTATTTCAGTTGCATTGGTATTTAATGGTTGACCGGGCATTAATAGTTTAATAGTAAATCTATCATCAAATAGTTTAAGAGTTCCTTTTAACTTCTGTTCATGTGATTCCATTGCATCAGATAATATTTTGGGGAATTCTTGATCTAATTTAAAAGGTTTAAGTAGCTCTGATATCAATGTATCCTTATTCCCCCGAATAAATTTCATCAAGTCTTTATCTTCTACTTTTGCGAAAATATTTTTAACATGGTTTGCCAGTCTGTCATTATACATATTGTCATTTTCGATTATTGCATCTTTTCTTAAATCCTCTAAGCCCTTTTTCATAAGAGTGGTAAATGCCTCAGGCGCCCACCTCGCTGAATCAAGGCTCTGATGGTTCATTATTGTAAAAAATAAATTTGGGTATTCCGACTTTACTCTTCGGCCATCAAAAACCATCCTGAAATCATATTCTCTTTTAAAAAAGGAAACCAGAATTTGATTCTCATATTTATAGCCTAAAGATGGGGTATCAGCTGTTTGGAAAATATGCATGGAGTCATCCAAAAATATTTCTGTAGTTTGGAACCAATTATTTGAACTTTCATTGCCTAGCTCTCTTTGAGGCCTACTATACGATATCTTTATTGGGTGCATAAAATCATTATCAAAGATAACTAGGGAGTCTCCTCTGCTATGAAATTTGAAATATGATTTCCCATCGGGGCGTATGCTAATAGAAATGATGTTTTCTACACACCCAATTAACAGCAATGGAATTATCGACGTTAGAGTAAATAATCTTAATCTCATTAGAACCAAAATTAATAATTGATTTAGTTTTTTGCAGAGTTGCAATGCTTAAGTCAATAGCGGTATTTTATCACTGTGCAAAGACAGGGTATTATAATGAGACACTTATTCATCTTCATATTGTTAACCGCAGGTCTTATTGCATCAGATTCTCCAAGAGCATCTGTAGTCCGGACTGATCATGGTTTTATAGATTACGCTAATCGGTTAATAGTTTCAAGGGGCACAGCATCTATATTGTCCAAAACAACCTCACAGGGAGACCTCAAAGTTGTAGAGAAAAACTTAAAATTATCTAAAGGAGAGGCTCGTTCTCAGGCTAGAGAAAATCTTTTGGACTTAGTTATGATCGTTAATTTTGATGGTCGATCAGTTGGTGAGTTAATGGTTGATGATCCTTTGATTGAAAGTAGAGTTGAGACGCTGGTGGGTAGCGCATATCAACAAGGTGAGATTGAATATCTTGAAAGGAAAGAAGTAGCTATCGCATTAGCCATAAAGATGTCAGGTCTTGCAGAGATATTGGTTGATGCTAGCGGACACATGAATGAGAACCTCGCACAGTCAACGTTCCTAATGACCCGCAATGCTGTGCCAAAAAGTGAGAGAACATCAGGTATTGTAATTGATGCTAGAAACATTTACCATGTTCCTGCAATGGTTCCAAAAGTTTTCAATGAAAATGACAAGCTTATTTATGGACCACGCCATTATACTCGTTCACGATCTGTAAATAGGGGCCCAATAGGTTATGCACACAATATGGATGATGGGAATGTCCGTAGGAGAGTTGGAGGAAACCCAATTGTGGTTGAAGCGGTTTCTAGCAACGACACGGTAAATCTGACGGTTTCAAATATGGATGCGGAGCGTATAAGAGATGCGGAAAAGAAATTTGGTGTCCTGACAAATTGTAAGGTGCTTGTGCTTTTAAAGTAGGACTTTGAATATGCCTGAACAAAATAAAAGGTTATTAATAGCTACATGATTTATAGTCTAATATATTTGACTGCAAAGGTCATTCTTTTTTAGGATGACCTTTTTTTTAGATCTTTTCGCCTTAGGAAAGTCTTGTACAAAATGAAAGAAGCCATTTTATTACTGCAAGATGGGAGCATTTTTAGTGGTTTATCACTTGGGCACATAGGTGAAACGGTTGGTGAAGTCTGTTTTAATACTGGGATGACAGGATATCAAGAAATTCTGACTGATCCTTCTTACCGAAAACAAATAGTGACCATGACCTCCCCCCATATTGGGAATTATGGAATCAATACCATTGATGTGGAGTCTAAAAAAATTCAGGTTGCTGGGTTTGTTATAAAGGAAGGAACAGATATCCCATCTAATTGGCAGTCCAAAGAGTCACTAGACGGTTATTTAAAAAGAGAAGAAATTGTTGGGATTCAAGACATAGATACGCGCGCCCTTACTAGACACATTCGCGATTGTGGAGCTATGAATGGGATTATCTCTTCAATTGAAAAAGACGACAATCTTTTAAAAAGAAAGTTAGACCTAGTACCATCCATGGAAGGGCGAGATTTAGTTAAAGAGGTTACATGTAATGAGTCATATACATGGGATGATAAAAGTGAAGGATCTCTTAAAGTAGCAGCAATTGACTTTGGAATTAAACATAATATTTTGAGATTACTGAAAGAAAGAGATTGTACTATTAATGTGTTCCCTGCAAATACATCTCCCGAAGAAATAATGGAAACAGATCCGGATGGGGTCTTTCTTTCAAATGGTCCTGGAGACCCCACGGCAGTATCATACGGCATTGAAACAGTAAAAGCCTTGCTTGGTAAAAAACCAATATTTGGAATATGTCTCGGACACCAGATTCTTGCACTTGCATTAGGAGCAACAACTTCTAAATTAAAATTTGGACATCGTGGGATAAATCATCCAGTTAAAAGGATTGCAACCGGGGCAGTAGAAATAACAAGCCAGAATCATGGTTTTGTAGTAGATCTCGAATCTCTTCCAAAAAATGTAGCACCAACCCATGTGAATCTTAACGACAATACCTCAGCAGGGATATCTTGCGATGAGTTATCTGCATTTTCTGTTCAGTATCATCCAGAGTCAAGTCCAGGACCACATGATAGCCGGTATCTTTTTAATCACTTTATAGATTTAATGAATAATGCCAAAGAGAAATGATATCAAATCTATTTTAATCATTGGAGCTGGCCCAATCGTAATTGGGCAGGCTTGTGAATTTGATTATTCAGGAACCCAGGCAACACGAGCGCTAAAGGAGGAAGGATACAGGGTAATTCTAGTCAACTCCAACCCAGCTACCATTATGACGGATCCTGATATCGCTGATGCAACTTATATTGAACCTTTAACCATTGAATATCTTGAAGCAATTATAAGGATTGAAAAACCAGATGCAATTCTGCCTACCGTTGGTGGACAAACTGGGTTGAACCTTGCAATGGAACTCCACAAACAAGGTATCTTGGATTCAAATAATGTCGAACTAATTGGAGCCCAGGTAGAGGCTATTGAAAAAGCTGAAGATCGAGAAAGATTTAAAGAGTCTATGGATTCTGTTGGTATTGAAACTGCTAAAGGGGGCTTTGTTAAATCCTGGGAAGAGTCAGAGTTGTTGCTAGGCTCAATTCAATTCCCTTTAATTATAAGACCATCTTTTACCTTAGGAGGAACAGGTGGGTCAGTAGCATATAATTTTGAAGAATTTCAAAGCCTTGTTGAAAAAGGTCTCCAAGCTAGCCCGATTACAGAGGTTCTTATTGAGGAATCATTACTTGGTTGGAAAGAGTTTGAGTTAGAGGTAGTAAGAGACAAAGCTGATAATGTGGTAATTATATGTTCAATTGAGAATATAGACCCAATGGGTGTGCATACAGGTGATTCAATTACAGTTGCTCCATCAGTGACATTGTCGGATAAAGAAATGCAAAATATGAGAGATTGGTCCATTTTATGTTTAAGGACTATTGGGGTAGAAACTGGGGGGTCAAATGTTCAGTTTGCTGTAAACCCTTCAAATGGTAGATGCATTATTATTGAAATGAATCCCAGGGTTAGTCGATCATCTGCCCTTGCATCAAAAGCGACAGGGTTCCCAATTGCTAAGGTAGCTGCAAAACTTGCAATTGGCTATACTTTGGATGAATTGACAAATGATATAACAGGAAAAACATTAGCAGCTTTTGAACCGACGCTTGATTATATTGTAACAAAAGTGCCTAGATTTGATTTTGAAAAATTTCCAAGCGCAACTGGTCATCTAGGTGTTCAAATGCAAAGTGTAGGCGAAGTAATGGCTATTGGCAGAACATTCAGAGAGTCATTGCAGAA
>CENX01051151.1_pt1 | contig 32360 bp, 31 predicted proteins | sample 361321 | NCBI WGS metagenome assembly CENX01 (sample SAMEA2619678, study PRJEB7988) | marine metagenome | isolation source: saline water (ENVO:00002010), including | reverse complement strand
CAGGGTGCCGCTTTCGACCACTCAGCCACCTCTCCTCAACAGTTTTTCTAAAGAGTTACGTTCTTTTTAGGATTCTTTTCTGTATTCTCAGAATTTTTTGAATTTTCATCATTTATCCTGTCATACACCTCTTCCCTGTGAACAGATACGCTTTTTGGTGCGTTTACACCTATTCTCACCTGAGAACCTTTTATGCCCAGAACTGTAACGGATACTTCATCGCCAATCCTTAGAGACTCCCCTATCCTGCGTGTTAAAATTAACATCGCACCTCCTCGATTACTTATTCAAGCAATTATTATTATTTTTATATCTTTCAGATATTATATATTACATATAATAGAGGATTCTACAAGAATATTAAGAGTTCTCTAGGTCAAATGCTGAATGCAGGACATTAACAGCAGTTTCTAAATTTTCTTCATTAGTAACTACTGATACTTTAATTTCTGAAGTTGATATCATACTTATATTTATATTATTTTTTGCAAGCACTGAAAACATTTTGCTAGCAATTCCTGCATGGGTTCTCATTCCAACTCCAACCATAGAAATTTTGACTATCTTATTATTACCTACAACTTTTTTTGCTTTTAAGTTATCAGCACTTTCTTCTAGGGATTTGAGTGCAGCCCTATAATCATTTCTTGGAACTGTAAATGTAAAATTTGCTAAACCGTCCTCACCAACATTTTGAACAATCATATCTACATCGATATTGATATCAGCAATTGGGCCAAGTATTAAAGATGCGATTCCAGGCTGATCTGGAACTCCCCTTATAGTTAATTGCGCCTCATCTTTATTAAAGGCAATTCCAGAAATAATTGCTTTTTCCATTTTTTCCTTATTCTCTTTGCTGATTAATGTTCCTGTTCCATCTTCAAAAGTAGAAAGGACTCGTATTCCAACATCATATTTTCCAGCAAATTCTACTGCACGAGGCTGTAAAACCTTTGATCCTTGACTCGACAATTCCAACATTTCTTCGGTCGTAATATTGTCAATTTTTTTAGCTCCTTTAGAAATTCTTGGGTCAGTAGTGTACACACCATCAACATCAGTGAATATTTGGCATTCTTTTGCATCAAGAGCAACGGAAATTGCTACAGCAGAAGTATCAGAACCTCCTCTGCCAAGAGTGGTTATGTCGCCCTTTTCGTTTACACCTTGGAATCCAGCAACAACAACAATATTTCCTTCTTTAAGATAATTACTAATGAAGGAATTATTTATTGATTCAATTCTTGCTTTATTAAAACTAGAGTCAGTAAGGATACCTGCTTGAGAACCAGTTAACGAAACAGCCTTATATCCTTTACAAATCAATGAAAGTGTAAGTAAAGAAATAGTAACTTGTTCACCTGTAGACACTAATACATCTAATTCTCTTCCAGAAGCATCTAAATCAATATTCTTGGCTAATTCTAGAAGTCTATTTGTTTCTCCACTCATTGCAGAAACAACTACAACAACATCATTTCCATTATTTTTTTCATCTATAATCTTATTAGCAACATTTTTAATTTTTTCAATTGTTCCTATAGAAGTACCACCATATTTTTGAACAACAACCGGCATTATTTATTTTCCTTTATTTTGAAATTTTTCTGTAATGATGTGACTTATTTTTTTTTCTAATTGACTCAGATTATCTTTAAAATCAATACCAGCCTGCGCCAGATCATCTTTTCCACCACCAGATGATCCAATACTTTTATTTAAATCATTAATAATATCTTTAGCAGTTAAATACTCGAAACAATCCTTGCTTACTAAAATATATATCTCAGCTTTATTATTATTTTTTTGGATTATTGCTAGTATTAATTTTTCTTGAGTTGACTTTATATCCTCTAAGATGTTTTTTAAAATTTTTCCATCAATATAATCCTGACTGAAAATTTGAACATTGAAACCTGCTAAAATTTTTTTATTATCAATGATTTTTATAATTTTAAAATAATTTATTTCTTTTATGAGATTTGAGTTTTGTTTCTTTAGTTTTTTATTATCTTCTAAAATTATATCTAGTTTATTTTTTAACTCATCATCATGAACATTTAAAGTTTGACAAATATCTGATACTAAATTATCCCTTTTCTTTAAATAATTTTCTGCTGACATGCCAGTAATTGCCTCTATTCTTCTTATTCCTGATGAAATGCTCGATTCTGATAATATTTTAAATACACCAATATCTCCAGTATTATTTACATGAGTTCCGCCACACAACTCTACTGAGATGTCTCCAAAACTTAAAACTCTAACCTTTTCGTCGTACTTTTCACCAAATAATGCCATTGCGCCCATATTAATAGCTTCATCTTTACTCATTAGTTTTGTTTCAGCTGGAATTTTATTATCAATATTTCTATTTACTTCGTCTTCAATATTATCTAATGCCTTTTTATTAATTGGTTTTTCACAACTAAAATCAAATCTTAATTTAGAATCTGAAACTAATGAGCCTTTTTGCTTTACGTTTTTACCAATATTATTAATAAGTGCCGAATGAAGTAAATGAGTAGCTGAATGGTTCATTTTTATATTATCTCTTCTTGGTTTATCTATCTCTGAGATTACAAATTGATCTAGTTTTAGGCGTCCATTAACTTGCTTGCCTTGTAAATATATTGTATCTCCTTTTTTTTGCGTGTCGCTAACTAAAAATTTTCCTTCATCAGAGAAAACTAACCCAGAGTCACCAATTTGACCACCTGATTCAGCATAAAAAGGACAGGGATTAATAATTATATATCCATCTTGACCTGCATTTATTTCTAAAGTATTTTCACCATCAACATATATATCTAAAATACTTGATTCATTTTTATAATTAGTATATCCAGTAAAATCTGTAACATAATTATTTGTTAGATTAAAAGAATTTTGATCTTCAAATTTATTAGATTTTTTGCTATTAGATTTTTGTTCTTTCATCAATACTTCAAAAGAATTTAAATCAATAGAAAAATTTTTTTCTTTTGCGATGGTTGAAGATAAATCAACTGGAAATCCATAGGTGTCATAAAGAAGAAACAGTAGTTCGCCCGATATAATTCGGTTCTCTTTATTAGAAATCATTTTTGAAATATTTTTGTCTAAAATCTCTAAACCAATATCCAAGGTCTCTTGAAATTTATCGATCTCTAAAACAAGAACTTTATTAATATTTTCTTTTTGATCAATATCTTTATACTGATCTGAAAGAGTATTAATAAAAATTGGCACAAGTTCTAAAAAGTCTTCTTTTTTAAAATTTATCTTTTGTGAATGCCTTATCGCTCTTCTTATTATTCTTCTTAATACATATCCATGACCTTCATTTGATGGCCTGATGCCTTCTGAAATTAAAAAAGAGATGGATCTTATATGATCAGCTATAACCTTCATCGAGCTTATTTCTTCGTGAAATTTATTATCTACATTTTTTTTTATATATTCTAAAATTGGAATAAATAAATCCGTATCATAGTTACTATGCTCATTTTGCATTACAGCACATATTCTTTCCAATCCCATACCGGTATCAACTGACGGTTTTGGTAAATCTATAATCTTATCCTTTGATATTCTATTAAACTGCATAAAGACTAAGTTCCATATCTCAACATACCGTTCGCCTTCATCACCATATCCAGGTGGATTACCTTCATATTTATCACCAAAATCATAAAATATTTCCGTGCAAGGACCACATGGACCAACATCACCCATGCTCCAAAAGTTATCATTAGTACTTATTATTGACAGTCTATCCTTTGAAATACCAATTTCGTTTAACCAGATTTCTCTTGCTTCATCATCAGAACTATGAACTGTTATCCACATTCTTTCTTGGGGAATCTTCAGCTCAATAGTTAAAAACTCCCATGCATATTTTATGGCTTCAATTTTAAAGTAATCTCCAAAACTAAAATTTCCTAACATTTCAAAGAATGTGTGGTGTCTATTTGTAAATCCAACATTATCAAGATCGTTATGTTTTCCTCCAGCCCTTAAGCATTTTTGACTTGTAACGGCAGATTTATATTTTGCTTCTTTTACACCGAGAAAAATATCCTTAAACTGAACCATACCTGCATTAGTAAACAATAAAGTTTTGTCATCATTTGATGGTATGATCGGACTAGAATTAACATATACATGTCCTTTGGATGTAAAAAAATCAATAAATTTTCTTCTAATTTCTGTACTACTATTTTTCATGATTCTTTATATTTTTTAAAACTTCTGAAATAAGGCTGCTATCGAAACCTCTGGATTTAAAATTATTTATATATTTCATAAAATTTTTTTTTTCATTTAAATCAACGTGATTAACCTTTGATTGTGCAAAGTCATACAAAATATTGTAATCATCTTTAAACTTTTCCATATGACTATTAATTAATTCTGCGCTTATCCCATTTGATTTTAGTTCGTATATTATTTTTTTAGAACTATATCCAGAATTTTGTCTATATCTAATATACTCTTCTGCATATCTTCTGTCAGATTGAAATCCTCTTTCTTGAATTTCTGAAATAACATTTTCAATAATCTTAGAATCAAAACCTTTATTAATAAGTTTATTTTTTATTTGAAGAGTAGAGTGCTCTCGCATTGCAAGTGATCTTTGTGCTGATGCTAAACATCTATCGAATTCAGACATTCTCCTCTACTTTTTTATTTTTTTTATTTTCTTTTTCCTCATCTGCAATTTCATTATTATTCGGAAGAATAATAGAATATAGTTGTTCCTCAATATTTTTAAATTGATCTGGATTATCTTTTAAATAACTCATTGCATTATCTTTTCCTTGTCCAATTTTATTCCCATCATAACTATACCAAGAACCTGCCTTTTCTATAATCTTATGTTCAACTCCAAGATCAATAATTTCTGCAACTTTGCATATTCCTTCCCCATACCTTATTTCAAATTCTGCAATTTTAAAGGGTGGAGCAACTTTATTTTTTACAACTTTTACTCTAGTTTCATTTCCTAATATTTCATCGCCCTTTTTGATAGCGCCAATTCTTCGAATATCCAATCTCACAGAAGAATAAAATTTTAAGGCATTTCCTCCTGTGGTTGTTTCAGGATTTCCAAACATTACTCCGATCTTTAATCTTATTTGGTTAATAAAAATTACTAATGTATTAGATTTTTTAATGGTACCTGTAAGCTTTCTAAGTGCCTGAGACATTAATCTAGCTTGCAAACCCATATGACTTGATCCCATTTCTCCTTCAATTTCAGCTCTAGGCGTTAAAGCTGCAACTGAATCAATAACTATTATATCAATAGCACTTGAACTGATCAGCATATCTGTAATCTCAAGAGCTTGTTCGCCAGTATCAGGCTGTGAGAGAAGCAAATTATCTACATTTACTCCAATTTTTTCAGCGTAAGTTGGATCTAAAGCATGTTCAGCATCAATAAATGCAGCAGTTCCGCCCAATTTTTGGCATTCAGCAATAACCTGTAAAGTTAATGTTGTTTTTCCAGAAGATTCAGGACCGTAGATCTCTACAACTCTTCCTTTAGGGAGGCCTCCTATGCCTAATGCCTGGTCTAATGTCAGAGAACCTGTAGAAATAACATCTATTTTTTCCTTTGGACCCTCGTCGCCCATTCTCATAACAGCTCCCTTGCCGAACTGCCTTTCTATTTGACCTATTGCCGCTTTAAGAGATTCAATTCTTTCATCTGACATAATTATTTCCTGTTTTTGTTGTGATAATTTTTTGTATAATTACCTTATTGTGTCTTAATTTTACTTACACAATCAAGGATTATTTGAAAACCTTTTTTTGCAGCTAAATTCCTTATTTCGTTTCTAGTTCCTGAAAAAAAACATTTTTCATGAATTTTTCCTCCATATTTATCAACACACGAAAAATAAACTGTCCCAACTGGTTTTTCACTACTTCCTCCATCTGGACCAGCTATCCCTGTTATACTCAAGCATACATCAGATCTAGTTGAGTTTAATGTCGCAACAGACATTTCCAAAGCTACATTTTTACTTACCGCCCCATATTTTTCTAATGTTTTTTTATTGACTCCAATAATTTGTTTAAAATTATTACTATATGTAACAAAACTCCCAGAAAACCACTGGGAACTGCCACTATGATCAGTACATATTTTTGATAATAATCCTCCTGTACAAGATTCGCATAAAGATAATTTTAGATTTTTATCTACTAAAATTTCGCCCAAACTATTTAATATCTTATCTAAATCAATTAGCATACTATATAAGTAATAAGTTAAAAGAAAATTAGAATATATTATAGGTCAAAAAAAAATTATATGAAAAGTTTTTGGGACAAAGCTATAGAAAAGCATCGAAAAGGGAAAGGCATCAAAGCTAGAACCAATAGAGGGCCAAAACTTAAAGCAACTGCTAAATATGGCGGTATGGCCGAAAGACAAATACAGATGAATCTTGAACTTCATTTAGAACCAATTTTAACAAATCAAAAGAGCATAATAAATCCAGCAAAAGATTTGTGTTTATTTAGCATGCAAGATCAGGAGAGATTTATACAAACTGTTGGCGAAATGTGTGACATAAACATGGATCTAGGTTATGAATTTTGCCACCATGGAGTAGAATCTCTTAAGCATCTGGATGAAACTCAATGGACAGATTGGGTGAAAAAACTTCAATCTATTTATAATGATGCAGGTATAGAAAAAACAATAAAATTAATGGATGATATTCATTTTTATGTGGATGAGCTATCAGGATCTTCAACGAGTATTGATTTTATAGACTTTTCTAAAACTATTGAATCTTTACTAACTGGATTAAATGGAAGACCATTAAAGGTAGAAATGTCAGAAGAAATATACACCGATACAGAAACAATCTATTTGCCTGAGAGAGTATCATCACAAATCTCAAAAGAAGAAAATTTTCGTCTAATTAAAGCAAGTGCAATTCATTTATGGGCACAAACGTACTTTGGTACGTGGAGAATAAAACAAAGTGATTTTAGCGATTATGAAGATCAGAATAAAGCTTCTGAAGCCTACCATTTTCTTGAAACTATTAGATTAGATGAAAAAATAAAAAAAGAACTCCCTGGTGTTGGAAAAATAATTGATAATCTAAATCCAAAAAAAGAAATAGCTTCAATTTCAAAAAATATTAAAACTGCTGTAGATATTTTATCAAAAGAACAATCAACTTATAAAAACTCACTGGAACTTATAAATTCAATATTACCAGATTTAGATAAAGTTCCTGTATCTCCATATGCTGGGAGTTTTAAAATAGATAGTGCTTCCTCTATCTCAGAAGAAAGAATTAATCAAGATAAAATAAATTTTGAGAAAGCTTTAGATGAGCTTCACGATCAATGGAAAGAAGTTCAAAATGAGCCTGAAGAAAATGGTAAAGAAGAAAATACTAATGAAAAAACTTTTTCAGTATCAAAAGAAAATAATGAAAATGATTATGACTTTGTTTTGGAATATGGTGACAGTAATATCACTCCTCCTGAAGATGTTAAACAGATAATGGATTCCATAATCCAAGATTTTGGTGAAATACCAGATGAATACCTTCAGCCAGCTGGAGATGGAGGATACAACAGTGATGAAGAAAAAGATGAAACCTCTAATGAATACGAGAATTTGAATTCCGAATTTACTTATAATGAATGGGATCATGCTCGACAACAATATAAAAAAGACTGGTGTAAGCTTAATGAGAAAACTATCGAAGAAGTATCAAGTAATTTTATAAAAGAGACCCTAAATAAATATCGCGGATTATTAAAAAATCTAAACAGAACCTTTGAGGCGCTTAGACAAGACGAGAAAAGATTAAAAAAGCAAAATTATGGGGACGATATTGATCTAGATGCATTTATAGATGCATACATTGATTTAAAAAGAGGTAAGGAAGTTGATGAGAAATTATTTACAAAATTAAACAAAGTTGAAAGAAATGTTGCTGTAATGTTTATGATTGATATGAGTGGCTCTACTTCCGGGTGGATTAATAAAATGGAAAAAGAATCTCTAGTTCTGCTTTGTGAATCCCTAGAAATTTTGGGAGATACATATGCAATATTTGGTTTCTCAGGAAAAACGAGAAATCAATGTGATGTCTTCAAAATAAAAGATTTTAACGATAAATATGATAATTCTGTTAAAAATAGAATATGTAATATTCAAGCTATGGACTACACTAGAATGGGAGCAAGTATCAGACATTTGACTATGTTGTTGAAGAATGTTGAAGCGAAAACTAAGATATTAATAACATTATCTGATGGTAAGCCTGATGATGTCGATGGTTATAGAGGAACTTATGGTATAGAGGACACAAAGAAAGCATTAATAGAAGCGAGATTTCAAGGTATCCACACATATTGTATAACTATTGACGAAGAAGCTATGGATTACCTCCCATACATGTATGGGAGATCAAATTTTGCAGTAATCAATCAAGTTGATAAATTGCCTACAAAAGTTTCAGATATATACAGGAAAATTACAGCGTAAAAAGATGAAAAAAATTACTGTGTTAATAACTTCAATAATTTTACTCACATCATGCCAAAAAAACGCCCTCACAGGTTTTGCAAAAACTGATATTGATATTGTCACTGAGCTACATGTACTAAATGCAAATGAGTACATAGAGGAGTTAGTAATTAAATTATATAAATTAAATCCTGTATATATTAATCAAAATAAAAGTTTTGATAAGGTATCTGATATAATAATAGATATATTTAAAGAAACCGATATAACTAAAGTTGATAAAACTGGCAAACAAAATATTGATTACATACTTAAAGGATTTGATAAAGATTTCACAGGCGATAGGATATATTTTATATGCAAAGGTCTTTATGGAATGATAAATGCATCATATAATTATAAAAAAAAATTTTACCTTACAGACAAAAAACTTAGCGCAAAGAAACTTATGAATACAGCAACTAATATAGAAACTTTGGTTTGGAGACTTAGCAATACTAAGAAAAATGGAGCTTTAATAATAAAAACTAATAATATTGAAGATGGGAAGATAAATCTAAGCTTTGAAAGACTTTTTGGTAAATTAATAAATAACCAAGAAAATATGTCACGAATTATTTCATCTCAACAAGGAAGAAGTGTTCAAAAGGCTGCTAAAGGAATTGTTACAACTATATTCTTACCAATTGGATTTTAATAATGAAAAATATTTTAATAATTTATTATAGTAAAAATGGCTCTACAAAAAAAATGGCCGAGAAGATTTCTATGGGTATAAAAATGATTAAGGGTGTCGAGCCAATATTAAGAACCTTGCCAAGTATTGAAGAAACTAATAATCAAAAAATATCTGACGAAAATAATATTTTATTTGTCACTAATGATGACTTAATAAATTGTGATGGTTTAATTATTGGATCTCCAACCCACTTTGGAAATATGGCAGCACCATTAAAGTTTTTTTTAGATGGGACAACAAATGAGTGGTTCAATAATAGTCTTAGTGGAAAACCAGCTGGGGTTTTTACATCTACATCAAGTATGCATGGTGGCCAAGAAACTACATTAATAACTATGATGATTCCACTATTACATCATGGAATGGTTATTTCAGGTCTACCATATAGTGAAAAAGAATTACATGATACAAAAACCGGTGGAAGTCCTTATGGCCCAACCCATGTATCATCAAAAAATAGCAGTTTGTCTGAAGACGAAATAAAATTATGCATTGCTTTTGGTAAAAGAATTGCAGACTTAGCTAGCAAGTTATGAAAAAAATTAATATTTTAGAGTACTTTACCTATATAGCCTTAGTTATGCTAATACTAATAATAGCAATTTGGAACTCAATTATTAGTCCACCGGATCAGTTACCAAGAGTCATACCTACAATACTTTATAATTTACCTTTGCTAATATTGATGGTTAAGCTAAAAAAAAACAACTATAGCACTTACATAATGACGTCATATGTAATGTTACTTTACTTTGTAATAGGAGTAGGAAATACAGCGACAGAAAACACTTTTGAATTTGGATTGGTTATATCAATTATAAGTCTATCAATCTTTGCAGGCTGTATCATGTATGTTAGGGAAAAAAATAAACTATAAGTTTAGTATACCATTTACATCTTTTAAGTTTACTTTTTTATTCATTGAAAAAGAATACAAACCTAATTTATGAATTGCATTTATTAATGAATGAAGATCTCTTTCTTTCCTATTTAAAAGATAATCACAAATGCTATTAGAAATATTATATTCTTTCTCAAAAATAATTTTTTTCAACACCTTTTTCTTTATAGAATCATTTTCACTATTTATTTTAAACAACAACCCCCATGATAGCCGCGAATGCAAATCTTTAAGCTTAATATTTGTATTTTTTAGATTTGAAGATGACGTATAAATAATTTTATTTGAATTATCTAGGACTTTATTTAATAAAAAGAAAAAACTTTTTTCCCAGTCATCTAAACCAAAAATATAGTCAATATCATCAATACATATTAAATCATATTCTTCAACTCCAAATAAAATGTCATTATTAAATTTTTTATAATCTTTCATTGGTAAATAAATACATTTTTTTTTATAAGCACTAAAATAGTTACATGCAGAATACTGAAAATGTGATTTGCCTAAACTTCTATCGCCCCAGATAAATATTTGATTATTTGAATTCGTAAATATTTTTTTTATATGATCTACTATTTGCATATTCTCTAAATTCTCACCATAGAATTTATCGAATGTCTGTTTAATGTTTTTTTGATATGGAAGTATTAGTTGATTCATATATTAGATGTCAATTTTATATTCTTAATTAAAATAACGTTTTTATAACTGTAAATATACTCAAGCGCACTAGCTATTGTTGTTAAAATAACTACGTTTATAATGTCCTGAATATAGGCAATATCTAAATAACTGTTTAAAAAAAGCATACAGCATATTACTAAAAGTATTTGCATAAAAGTATTAACTTTACTTAGAAAGATTGGGCACATTTCCTGATAATTTTTATGTTTATTTTTTATTATAATACCAGTTAAAATTATTAAATCTCTTACTATAGATAATATTAAAAGATAATATGGTAAAATATTTATGCTACATAAAATTAAGAATGCAGTATTTATCATGACCTTATCGGCTATTGCGTCTAAGTATGCCCCAATTAAGGACTCGCAATTAAAATATCTTGCTAATGCTCCATCTACGCAATCTGTGAGACCCATTATAATGAAAATATACATAGCAATGTCGTATTGCTGGTTCAACACATAAAAAGAAAATATAGGTATAAATAAAATCCTTAATCCGCTTATAATATTTGGTATATTATTCATAAATGTATTTTGACATAATTATAAGATAAATTAACTGATATTGAGATCATAATGCCAAAAAAAAATAATCATAAAAATCAAAAAGTTACCTATAAAAACTCAGGCGTATCCATTGAAAATGCTGATAAATTAATTAATAAAATTAAACCTATAGCAAAAAAAACATTTAATAAAAATGTTATTGGAAATATTGGTGGATTTGGAGCTTTATATGATATATCGCGCTTAAATTATAAAAAACCAGTTTTAGTATCTGGAACTGACGGTGTAGGCACAAAATTAAAACTTGCTGTAAAGCTTGAAAAACTAAATTCAATTGGTATAGACCTTGTTGCTATGTGTGTCAATGACATAATTTCTCAAGGAGCTAAACCTTTATTCTTTCTTGACTACTACTCAACAAGTAATCTAGAAGTTGAAAGAAGTTTCCAAATAATTAGAGGTATAGCCAAAGGATGTGAGATAAGTGGCACATCTCTTATAGGTGGTGAAACTGCAGAAATGCCAAAAGTTTATAAAAAAGGCGATTTTGACATTGCCGGCTTTTGTGTAGGAGTAATTGAAAAAAAGGATTTATTACCAAAAAAAAATATTAACGCGGGTGACTGTGTTATTGGTATTAAATCAAGTGGATTTCATTCGAATGGCTATTCATTATTAAATAATTTAATTTCTAAAAATAAAATTAATATTAATGAAACTGTAGGAAAAAAAAATATTGGTACTGAATTAATTAAGCCAACTAAAATTTATACTGATATTCTTAATATTAAATCATTTAAAAAAATTAAAGCAATAGCTAATATAACAGGTGGTGGATTAACAGAAAATATACCAAGAGTTCTTCCAGAAAATAAAAGTGCTCGACTAGATTTTAATAAAATTACAATGAATAAAATTTTTCAATATATTCAAAAAAAGGGAAATGTCGATAATACAGAGATGCTTAGAGTTTTTAATTGTGGTGTTGGAATGATATTAATTGTAAAACGTAACGATGCTGATTTAATTATAAACGAATTAAAAAAAATTAAATTAAATTCTAGTATTATTGGAGATATAATCAATAAAAGTGGAAAATCTATTGTAACTTATCTGAATATTTAATCATGATTACTATAAGTATATTATTTTCTGGCAGAGGTACAAATGCTAATTCAATAATTGATTATGTTTTAAATAATAAATTAAATCTAAAAATTAAAATTATTGTATGTAATAATAAAAATGCTATAGGTATTAAAATGCTTAATGATTATAATTTTCAAAAAAAAATTCTAGATATGAGTTCTTATGCCGATAAAAATAAATACAATATTGAATTACATAACATCCTAAACCCAAAAAAAAATGAATACCTTATATTATGTGGATATATGAGTAAAATACCTAATCATTTAATAAAAGCTTATAATGGTAATATCATTAATATTCATCCTTCACTATTACCAAAATATAAAGGGCTAAATACACATGAAAAGGTTATAAATAATGGAGATGAAATTCATGGTTGCTCTACTCATTTTGTAACATGTAATATTGATGAAGGCCCAATAATAGCCCAATATCGTCTACCAGTTGACAAAAATGACACCGCATTATCAATTTCAAAGAAACTATTGCCCTTAGAGCATAAACTGTATTATGAAACACTAAAAATGATTGAAGAAAAAAGAATTTATCTACGTGACAATAAAGTTATATTTGATGGCGAATTTTTAAATGAACCAATAATGCTCAACTAGAACTTTTTATGCTCTAGACATGGAAAGTTCTTTCTTAGCGTTGACTGAGACTTTAAATCAATAGCTGAGACTATAATTCCGGAGCTACCGTCTATAATACTTAAAGTTTCCCCCCAGGGATTAATAATCGTTGAATGTCCGTATGTTTCTCTGCCGCTGACATGATAACCGCCCTGTGCACTTGCAGCAAAATAAACTAAATTTTCAATTGCTCTAGATTTTATTAGGTACTCCCAATGCGCTTTACCAGTAACAGCAGTGAAAGCAGCAGGCATACATACGAGATCTACTCCTTGATTTGATAAATGCCTAAATAATTCAGGAAATCTTAAATCGTAACATATTGCTAAACCAATTTTACAAAAAGGAGTATCAACAGCAACTATAGAGTCACCGTTAAGATATATATCAGATTCATTATATTTTTCATCTGATTCAACCAAATTTACATCAAATAAATGAATCTTATTATATGACGAGATTATATTTCCATTATTATCAAAAATGATGCAGGTTGAATAAACTTTTTCTTTATTATGAGATTTTATTGGTATTGTTCCAGCAATTATCCATATATCGTTTTTTTCTGCAGTATTACTTATAAACTCTTGAATTTTTCCACTACCAAAATCTTCTTTAATATCTAAATAATCTGAATCCTTAGCTGCCATCATTGCAAAATTTTCTGGTAAAACAACTATATCTGCCCCAGATTCTTTTGATTCTTCAATATATTTTCCAACCTCAAGTAAATTTGCATCTATATTTGGTCCAGATGCAATCTGAACGCATGATACTTTAAAATTTTTCATTCAAATAATTCCTCAACACTGTCTAAAGGATCGGTTTTTTTATCCATAATTTTGATTATAGGATTATCCCAAGATCCTGTAACTTTGTATTTAATTTTAATTAAATCATTAATATCTTTTCCAAAAGCTTTTGCTAGTTTATCAGCAGCAAAAGTAGCAGCAGCAGTTATTGGTCCTCCTAATAAAGCAATAGCTGGAAGTGTCTCGCCAAACTCGGGGCTTGCAACCACATGCATATCATATGTTTCATTTACAATATCTGTTGTTCCTATGGCAAGCATTTCAGCAGATGGTCCCTTAATAAAAAGATTTGTTGTAAATATGCTTCCACTATCAATTCTAAAATCACCATCTAAAGTATTAAAATAAAATCCATTTTTTGTAACGTCATCAAAATCTAAAGATAATCTTTTCGCAAGAAGATCAATATTAAATAATCCAAAAATCCTAGTTACTCTATTACCGACTTTCTTTATTCTTCCATCTTTCATATTTGTAGAAAACTTTCCATAGATATTTTTTAACTTAAAATCAAACAAACTACCACGCCAGGAAATATCAAAAATACTATCAATAGAAGAATCTCTTATGCTATGACTAAAATTCCAATAGTTAAGCAAATTTTGTAAATTTTCACTTTTCAAATTTATTAAAAAGGAACTTATGTTATTATTTTCAATATTGCCAGAAGCTTTAATGTTGACTTTATCTGAAGATACAATGATTTTCTCAAAAGAAAACGAATTGTCTGAGGAAGAACCAATAATAGAGAGATCATCTAATACAACTTTATTTAAAGAAAGCTTTTTTATCTTTATATTTACTTTATTTAAATATGCAAAAAGATTTATATCATTACTATTTGCATTAATATCTTTCCAATCATTAATATTTATTTTACTTATAGAGCCATGCAAATTAAATTTTTGGATTGGCATATTTCGTTTATTACCAGAAAAATCAATATATCCAACTAAGGAATTAAGAGATTTAATTTCAGAGAGCATACCATTATAGCTTATAGATATATCTCTAAAAGTTTCCTGATCAAATATTGTAGATATTTTTGTACTAACCTTATTATTCTCTGATTTTCTAAAAGGTTCAGGTAAATTTACTGACGTACCTTCAAGATTTGAAAATGCAACTATGCCTATATTTTTACTTGGACTAGAAAAGCCAGGAAAAGATATTTCATACCTCCATAGTGCGTTTCCAGTCAATAATTTTTTTGCATTTAGATTTTTTATATAGTCTTTAAAATTAATTTTCTGTTTTCCAAAAATAATAAAGTTTTTATTTGAATCAGTTTTTAATTTAAAACTTATTTTTTGACTATTATAAAACCCTTTCAGGCTTTCATTTCTTTCTGTATAGAAATTGTTATCTTTAAATTTTATTTTACCATTTAAATTTGAAATTTTATTTGATTTGTTATAATCATAATTAATGTCTATTAAATTAATATTACTCTCATAAAAATTTTTATTACCATTAAAAGCTAGTATTATATCAAAATCAGTTAATGCTTTTCCTGAAATTTTTTCAATAATTTTGTTATTAATATCAGATAATTTTGCTTTATTTGAATAAGTAATTAGATCTTTCAAAGGACCATCTAAATTTACATTTATTAAAAGTTCTGCATTTTCAACATCTTTTATGTGTAAACTTGGATTACGTACATTTGTTTCTAATACCTTAAAATTTTCCGAAATAAAAAAAGCACTTCTCTTATTGAAATATGCATTTCCATTAATATTCTTAAATGGAATCCAATTTGTTTTATAGTCCATATGCAAATTTTCAATTGGGAAAACAGCAAAAGATATTCCTGAATAATCATCGTAAAATGGGTAACTTGAAAGACTCCCATTTATAGCGATATAACCATTTTTTGTTTTTCCTTCCTTAAAAGCATTACTGAAGTAATTTGCCGTTTTCGCTTTCACAAAATTTTTAGGCAAATAGTCTGTTATGTAACTCATATCAATATATTTTAACGAGGAAAAAAAATTTATAGAATTATTTTCAGAACTTACATTACCAGAAACTATAAAATCAATTTGCTTATTTACAAACTTAATTTTTTCAAATACAACATCTAAATTATTATAATTTTTTAGTGATATTTTGCCATTTATTGAATCAAACTGTAAAGTATTGTTTAGAATATCATCGTTAGAAATTTTAATGTTTTTTGAACTTACATCGACATATGCCTGAGAATTATCAAACATTACAAAACCTGAAAAATTTTCAACGTAATTTTCTTTATAAAAAAAATTAGAGTTTAAAAAATCACCTTCAAAATAGATTTCATTCAAATTTTTTGGTAATGATAATTTAAATTTAGCCTTAGAAATAATTCCATTAAAATTAAAACTGTTACCATCAAAAAAACTGTAATCATTAAAAAAGTTATTTGTATTAATGTTCATTTTATGTACGTACGTGAATATAGTACGATTTAAAAAATCATAAGAACCCGATATATTACTAAATTTATATAAATTATTATTATTTGATAAAGAAGAAAATTCTATAATCTCAAAATTAAGTTTTTTCTTAATATTCCCAGAAAATGCTAACTTTAAACTTATATCCTTTACTATATTTTCATTTATAATAAAGTTTGATTTTTTTATAGTCTTAATCGAGAAATTGCTTTCTTCAAAATCTCCCTGTCGATATTTTCCATTAGATTTTATTAAAAGTTTTGAATCTTTAATTTTAATATTATATTTTTTTAATAATTTTTTAAACTCATAATTAAACTCTCCTTTAGCTTCAATTTTATAATCTATATTTTTAAGTACATTATTATCAATTAATATATTTTTTACTTTTATGTTAATTTTCTTATTATTGTCAAACTCAGATGAAAAATTAATATTATTTTTTTTAATAGAAATATTTGTATTTTTAAAATTATATTTTTTTTCTTGGTACAATAAATTGAATTTTGAATTTGCAATAATTATATTATCTACCATAAATTTCATATTATTTTTATTAGTATTTAATATTGCTAAAAGACTTATTAACTCGCCTGTATAATTTATTTTCTCTACATAAACTGATTTTAAAATTGGTTTAAAAAAAATAACTGACTTATATATGTTTACTAAAACCTCAATATTTTCTGGATACTTTAATTTTTGTCCCTTATCTTTATTTGAAATTTCAACTTTTATAGACGGATACAATCCTTTCCAGTTTGTTTTTACATTTTTAACTGTAACATGTGAAATATTTTGTTCATTTATATAATCTTGAAGGAAATTTATATTGTTGTTGAGGTAAATTACAAATAGTCTCGATACTGTTAAACTTATTAACAAATAAGCTATTAAAAAAAGTATTGAATACCTTAAAATCTTCATGTTACGACCTGTGGTATGGATGATTATTCATTATACATATTGATCTATATATTTGCTCCATAAGTATAACCTTAGCTAGTACATGTGGAAACGTTAAATTGGACAACGAAATCACCTGATCTGCTTTTTCTAGAATAGCCTTAGAAAGCCCATTAGGACCGCCAATAAAAAAATATAAATTTGAAAAACTTTCTTCCCAATGCTTAATTTTTTCTGAGAATTCTATGGAATTGCATAATTTTCCAGATTCGTCTAAAGCGATCATTATTGAATTTGGCTTTATCAAAGAAATAGCTTTATTGTATTCCTTTTTATAATTATTTTTATTTATTTTCTCAGTCCTGAAATTTATATTTATTAATTCAATTTCAAAAAAGTTCTTAATTAGTTTTTCATATTTCTCTACAAAAAGAGTTTCATATTTTTCCTTCTTATTACAAATTGTAATAATAAAAATTTTCATGGATTTTTAAGCTGAAGTAATTTCAGACTTACAATTTTTTTCGTCAGACCATAGTTTTTCTAAACCATAAAATTCTCTAGTCTCTTGTAGCATTATATTTATTACAATATCATATAGGTCTATTAGAACCCATTCACTATCTATTTCGATACCTTTAATATTTTTACCGTAACCATTTTTTTTAAGATTTTCGGTAATTTCATTTGATATTGCTTTAATATGTATCGAAGATGTCCCAGTGCCGATTAGAAGTAAGTCAGTGAAATTTGATTTTTTTTTCATATCTATACAAACTAAATCTAGGGTTTTCAAATCTTCAAGTGAATCCATAACTATACCTTTAATTGTACTATATTGTGAATTACTCATATTTTTTATAAAGCTCATTCCTTTTTATATATGACATAATTGATCCAGGAATTTTTTTAATTGGATCTTCGCCTTTGCCTATTATATCTCTAATTAAACTTGAGGATACATCTATTGGAGCAATATCATGAAAGAAAATTCCATGCTTTTTATTTTTTATAAAATCAAACTTATTTTTTGAAATTCTATTTTGAATGTAAATGTCCATACTATTTAATTTATTTAAGTTATATCCAGGCCTGTTCATAACTAAAATATTAACTTTATTTAAAATTTCTTTATAATTATACCAAGATTCTATTTTTAGAAACACATCCAATCCTATTATTAAACAAAATTTATCTTTTTTATGTCTTTCTTTGAGAATATTAATTGTATCATATGTATATGACACACCTTTTCTTCTAATTTCTAGGTCTTCTGCAACAAAATTGTTAGAGTTCGATGCAGCTATTATAGATACCATATTCATTCTGTGTTCAGGATTTGCATAAAACACTTTTCCAACTGCTGATTTATATGTTGGAATTAGCTTAATTTCAGATAAATTGAATTTCTCGGAAACCTCAATTAAAGGGTTAATATGTCCAAAATGTATTGGATCAAAACTTCCACCTAGTACACCTATCATATAAACTAATTTAAATAATTATTTTTTATTAGTGTACATTATGATAAAACAAAATAAAATAAACAATTCGAAGAAATAAAAATTTATGAAAGATCATTTAATATTTTTAACTGGAAAGCTAGCGAAGATATCACTTGAGAAAGTTCTATCAGATATTAGCTCCAAAAATAAATTCACTTATGAAGTGATGGATATAGGTGTTAATGTTGCTGCTTTGGCAACAATAAATATTATTATTAAAAAAATAAATTTATCAGATGTCACAAAAGCAACAAAAATTATTATCCCGGGTAGATGCAGAGGTGAAATAAAAGATCTAGAAGCTCATTTTAAGAAAAAATTCATTAGAGGTCCAGAAGAACTAAAAGACATTCCAAGCTTTTTAGGTTTACAAGGAAAAGATCTTGATCTAAGTAAATATGATACAAAAATAATTGGAGAAATTACCGAGGCTCCAAATATGTCTATTGATGAGATTATTATTCAGGCAAATATTTATAAAGCTGATGGCGCAGATATTATCGATATTGGGTGTTTACCAAGTACAAAGTTTCCACATTTGACCGAAACAGTTCAGGAATTAAAAAAACAAAAATTTATGGTTAGTATAGACTCTCTTGATGAAAAAAATTTAATCACAGGAGCTAAAGCTGGTGCAGATTTTTTACTAAGCCTTCAAGAAAAATCTATCTGGATAATGGATGAAGTAAATTCTTTACCTGTGATTATTCCAGACTTTCCAAAAGAAGAAAAAAGATTTTACAAGTTAATTGAAAAATTATTAAAAAATGATAAAGAATTTATTGCTGATTCAATCCTAGAGCCAATAAATTTTGGTTTTACTGATTCCATAGTAAGGTATCATAGATTTAGAAAAGAATTTCCGAATGTAGAAATAATGATGGGTATTGGAAATTTAACTGAGCTAACACATGCAGATACAGCTGGAATGAATGCTCTCCTTTTTGGTATTGCTTCAGAGCTGGAAATTAATTATGCATTATGCACACAGGTAAGTGAACATTGTAATAAGGCCATAATAGAAGGAAATTTTGCTAGAAGAATTATGCGTTCCACGAAAACTTATAGTATGCCTCCAAAGGATATTTCTAATAAACTGCTTAGCCTGCATGAAAGAAAGCCATTTCCATATTCAACTGAAGAACTTAAAGAAATGTGGAGTAATGTAAAAGATAAAAATTATAGGATTTATGTAAATCAGGATGGTATACATGTTTTTAATAACAATAATTTCTATACAGAAAAGGATGCTGCAGAGTTTTATCAATATCTTGATATAAAAAATGATGACGGACATGCATATTACCTAGGTATGGAATTAGCAAGAGCTGAAATAGCATTTCAGCTTGGCAAAAGATACGATCAAGATGAAATACTAAAATGGGGCTGTTCTGTTGAAATATCAGATGATGATATAATGAAATTTAAAACTGCAGGCCACACTATGAGAAAATTAAAAAAAGAAAAAATGGATTAAAACATGACCTATGTCAGAGAGACTATAGTTACCACTAAAAATATTGATAACTCTATAAAAGTATCACCACTTGGAATTTATATTGAAAATAGTATATTGAAAATAAAACCTTTCAAACCATCAATTTCTCTTGAAAATATCTTAAGAAATAAATCAGGTGTGATAAACTATATAGATGATGTAAGAATATTTGCATCATGTATTACGAAAAAAAGTATTAATATTGACTTTGAAAAAGTTAACTTTATTGATTGCTCAAGAATTAATGGTGCTATATCTCATACAGAATTTGTAGTCGAACATATTGAAGATGATGATAAAAGGCCAACTATAACATGCAAACCTGTTAATGAAGAGGTTCATAAAATATTTTATGGGCTAAATAGAGCAAAATCAGCAGTTTTAGAGCTTTGTATTCTCGCATCTAGATTAGGCATAATTGAGGATAAAAAAATTCAAGATGAAATTGAATATTTAAAGATCGCAATAGACAAAACAGCTGGTAAAAATGAGCTCGAAGCTTGGACTTGGTTAAATGATTATATAAATACATACAGAGAAAAAATAAAATAATGTTAAAAATACTTGCTAGTATCCAAAATTTATCAGAAGCGAAAATTTTAATAAATTCAGATATTGATATTATAGATCTTAAGGATCCATCAAAAGGCGCTTTGGGTAAATTAACTATTAATGATATTGTTAATATAATAAATTTTATTGATAAAAAAAAACTTACAAGTTCTACTATTGGTGATTTACCAAATGACAAGAAATTAATTTCTAAAAGTGTAGATGAGTTAAGTATTCTTAATATTGATTTTATTAAAATTGGAGTCTATGAAAGAAGTTATATTAATACAATAGCTGAAGTTAATTCATGTAAGAAACTTATAGCAGTTTTTTTTGCAGATCTATTCTTGCCTAAAGAAAAAGATTTATTATTCTTAAAAGAATCTGGCTTTTCTGGTGTAATGATAGATACTTCTAATAAGAAATTAGGAAATCTCTTCGATCATGCGTCTTTCTCTGAAATAAATAGTTTCATATCAAATGCAAAAAAACTTAATTTATTGACTGGAATTGCAGGCTCAATTAACGAATCGCATATAAATCAAATTTCAAAAATTAATCCAAACTATATGGGTTTTAGAGGAGCTCTTTGTGAAAATAAATTAATTAGAAATTCAACTATATCTGCCAAGAATGTTAAAAATATTGTTCATCAAGTTAAAATTTCAAGAGAAATTTCTATGAGCGCTTGAATGAATTAAAATTAAAATAAATAGTGCTATATAAAAATACCGTAAAAAGAAAAAAATAAATAATGTCGTATCCATATTTGGACAGAGGCGTTTGACCATTTCTAGCATATATTTCTTTATTTATATAGCCCCTTTCGTTGTATTTTATAAAATCTGCTATTGTTCCATCTGGTGTTATAATGGCAGATATTCCAGTATTTGTTGACCTAATAGAATACCTTTGGTTTTCCAAGGACCTCATAACTAAGGCATCTAAATGCTGATAAGGAGCAAGCGAATTATCACCAAACCAACCATCGTTTGAGACATTTAAAATGAAATCTGTATCTTTATCAATAATAAGTGACTCAAATGAAAATATGCTTTCGTAACAAATTAATGAGTGTGCAGTATAGTTACTAATTTTTAATGAACTCCTTGTATCACCATTTTTAATGTCATAGATATTTAAACCTAAAGATTCATAAATTCCTCCTAGTACATTTTTAAAAGGCAGGAATTCACCAAATGGAACCAAATGCTTTTTATTATAGATGTTATTAGCTTGAGCAGATACGTTAATAATAGAATTATAGATAAAATCACCATCTTTATAAAATGTTCCTGTTACTAAAGAAGAAGACTTTGGAATATCCTCAAGTATTTCTTTATAAAAACTATCTTTTAAATCATTATAAATAATTGGTAAAGGTGCTTCCGGCCAAAGAATAATATTGGGAGAAAATGGTGAAGAGGATAAAGTTAACTCTTTTAGGATTTTCATTCTGTTGATAATTTCTTCGTTACTATAAGAGAGTTTATTTTTTATATTTGGCTGAATTATAGATATTTTTATTATATCATCAGATTCAGTCGTCCAATTTTTTTTATATATACCAGATAAGCCTATTAAGATAAATGTTGCTAATGATACAAAAAAAACAGTATCTTTATTTTTAAAAATATTTATAAATATTATTGAGATAATAAAAATAATAAAAGTTAATCCGTGAACACCAAAAACAGGAAAGAAATTTTCTAAAGGTGTATTAATTGCAGCTTGCCCAAAATTTAACCAAGAATATCCAGTAAATAAGTTTGATCTAAAAATTTCAAAAATAGTAATAAGTATTGCCATAACTATTAAGGAATAATTTTTTTTAATATTTATTTTTTTATTCAATAAAGAAGTTATTGCCACTGGCACTATAAAAAAAAATGATAAATAAAACGTAAATGTAATTACTAGTAAAATTGTTAAGAAATAATTTACATCCGCATAGTATGTGATTACGTTGTTTAGCCAATAGGTTCCAACAGAAAAATAACCTAGAGAAAAAAATAAAGATTTTAATATTGTGGATTTTATTTCCTCAAGATCTATTAACAATAAAAATAAAACAATACTAAAAATTGAAAATATACTTATATTATAAGGTGAGAAAGATAATGTATATAAACCTCCCAATATAAAGCATGTAAAATATTTCATTTGTTAAACCTGTTATTCTTTGATTTCAACTTGAATACTATGAATTCTTCTTTGGTCTGAGATCTTTATTTGAAACTTGAAATTATCAAATGATATTTCATCATGTGTTTTCGGCAAACCTTTAAAATTATTAATTAGAAGTCCGCTAATTGTATCAAATTTTTCATTTTTGTAATTACTGTTGAAAAATTCATTAAATTCTGTAATTGGTGTTGATCCAGACACCATATATATAGATTTTTTAATCTTTTTTATATTATTATTCGACTTTAAAGTATCATGTTCGTCTATAATATCACCAACAATTTGCTCTAAAACATCTTCTATAGTAATTAATCCAGAAACACCACCGTATTCATCCACAACAACGGCCAAATGGTTTCTACCAGATTTAAATTCACTCAATAAAACATTTAATTTTTTTGTTTCTGGAATAATAACGCTTGGTCTTATTATATCTTCAATATTAAAATTATTATTATCTTTTTTTAAATATTTTAATAAATCCTTTGCTAATAATATACCAACTATCTCGTCTTTATTTTCTAATATAACAGGGAATCTTGAATGAGATGAATTGATTATTAAGGGAAGTATTTCTTCTATGGTTGAATTTTTTTTAATTATAACCATATTTGATCTTGGAATCATAATATCTTTTACTCGCGTCTCCTGTACTTTAAAAACTCCAAGTAACATTGAGAGAAGCTCCATATTGATATACTTTTTTTTATGATACCTACGTAATTGGGAAATAATTTTCTTTTTATTTAAATTACTTTCGTAAAATTCTGTAATCAATTTTTTTATAAATTTCATAATTTATATTTCATAAGGTTTAAAAATATTAAATTTTTTTAAAAAACTAATCTCCATATCTTCCATCTTTTTTCTTTCTACAATATTATTATGATCATAACCAAGTATATGAAGTAAGCTGTGAATTGTTAGGTGTGCCCATCTATCTAATTTTCTTTTATTATACAAAGAAGAGTCATTATTTATTTTATTTGCACACATTACAACATCTCCTAATATAATTTTATTATCTAAATTGAAATCTTCCGCAGGAAAAGCTAAAGTATCTGAAACTTTATCTATTTTTTTATATAACTTGTTAAAGCCTTTCATCTCATCTGGAGTAATTATTTTGATATTTATTTCCGCATTATCTTTATAATTAACTACGTTTATCCAATCGCTGAAGTATTTTTGCTCAGGAACAAACTCATTTTTAATATTGTTAATAAGGTGACATTCAATCATGAGGATTTTTTTTCATAAGCATTTATTATTTTTTTTACTATTGGGTGCCTCATTACGTCTTCTTCAGTAAATTTACATATGCTAATCCCAGGAATTTCCTTCAAAAGAGGCAAGACATGAACAAGGCCTGAAAAAGCATTAGGAAGATCAATTTGAGTAATATCACCTGTAATAACTGCTTTAGATTCTCTGCCCAAACGTGTTAAAAACATCTTCATCTGTTCTTTTGTGCTATTTTGCGCTTCATCTAAAATAATAAAGGAATTATTAAGAGTTCTGCCTCTCATATAGGCTAGTGGAGCAACTTCTATAACATTTTGTTCAATAAATTTATTAAGTAGACTTGATCCCATTATTGAATTTAAAGCATCATACATTGGTCTTAAGTAAGGATCGATTTTTTGTGATAAATCACCCGGTAAAAAACCTAAATTTTCACCAGCCTCAACCGCAGGGCGTACCAAAATAATTTTCTTTATAAGACCAAGCTCATAACAGTGTAATGCAGCACCTATAGCTAAAAATGTTTTACCAGAGCCAGCGGAACCTACAGAAAAGACTACATCATTTTTTAATATTGAATTATAAAAATTCAATTGATTAGGCTTTTCAATATTGATTTTATAATTTTTGAATTGAAAACAAGTTGAATTACTATTTTTTATGCCATTTAGAGGTATTTTGCTTTTTAAGACATCTGGTTCCTGCAAAAAATTTCTAAGTTCAGTAATAGATATATTATCTTTTTCTGTTTTCAGATATAAATCCTTGATAAAATTAGATGCAAGACTAATGTTCTTTTTTACACCAATTAAGTTAAATAAATTCCCTCTTTGATTAATTTCAACATCAAATCTCAATTCGATTTCTTTTAAGTTCGTATTGAGTGGACCACATAAATTTAATAATCTGTTATTATCGACTGGCTCTAGTATGATCTGTATTTTTTCCATATATTAGCTATATATTTATAATTTCCCCTTTAAGAGATCTATTACTTAATTCAGTAATTTTAACATCAATAATTTTACCAATTAAATTTTTGTTTCCTGGAACTGAGATTAATTTATTATTTCTTGTTCTTCCTAATACCATATTATTATATTTTGAAGATATCGATTCAACTAAAATCTCCTCTTTACAGCCAACTATTAATTTTGATTTATTTTTTGATAACTTGTTTATAGTTTGCTTCAGAAAATTAAGTCTTTCTTTTTTCTCTTCCATACTAACATCATCCTTTAGCATAGAAGCTGGAGTTCCTGGTCTTTTGCTATATATAAAACTATATGATTGATCAAATTTTAAATCTTTTATCACATCAATAGTTTTTAAGAAGTCTTCTTCAGTTTCTCCAGGAAATCCAACAATAAAATCGGAAGAAAAAGTAATGTCTGGTCGAGCTTCTAAAAGTTTTCTTATCACTGACTTATACTCTAATACTGTATAGCCTCTTTTCATAGCTGATAATATTCTATCAGAACCGCTCTGAATTGGTAAGTGTAAGTGACTTACTAATTGTGGTATTTTTTTATATGCTTGATATATTTGCTCATCAAAATTATTTGGATGCGAAGTAGTATACCTTATTCTTTTAATTTTTTTATTTCTGGCAATATAAAACAGTAATAATCCAAAATTAACAATATTTCCATCTTCATCTTTATAAAAATATGCATTTACATTTTGACCAAGCAAAGTTATTTCTTTAGTACCATTATCGGTAAGGCTATCAATTTCTCTTAAAATATCTTTTAATGGCCTGCTAACTTCAGTCCCTCTTGTATAGGGCACAACACAATAAGAACAATATTTACTGCATCCCTCCATTATTGTGACAAACTCAGAAAACTTTGATTCTGTGGAAGTTGGAAGATTATCAAATTTTTCAATTAAAGGAAAATCAACATCAACTATTGTGTTCTTTGAGCTCAATGATTCTTTATAAATTTTTGGAAGTCGATGAATAGTTTGTGGGCCAATAACCATATCTACATAGGGAGCTCTTTTTGAAATATTGTCACTTTCCTGCGATGCAACGCAGCCCGTGACACCAATGACAAGCCCTGGTTTATTATTTTTTAATTTTCTCCATTTTCCTAATAAAGAAAATACTTTTTCCTGAGCTTTTTCTCTGATTGAACATGTGTTTACAATTAAGATGTCAGCGTCCTCTTTAACACGTGTGAATTCAAACTTCATTTCGTTAGAAAGTAAATCTTTCATTTTATCACTGTCATATTCATTCATTTGACAGCCCTGCGTTTCGATATAATATTTTTTTTTCATTAATTTTTATTTTGTTCTAGACCTGCACCAATTTTAATTAGATAAAACAATAAAGGCAAGTAAGCTACTATAGTAATAACAATATGATAACTCATGTAGGTATTAGATAACAATGCCAATGGAAAAACCCAAACCATATTTATTATAATCATCCACTTTATTGTAAATAAATGAGAATTTTTTTTTATCGTAATTATATGAAACGCATGAGTCAAATGAGGATGTGCAATATTCCTTTTTGTTACTATTCTAACCAACAATGTATAACTTGCATCTGCAATAAAAATTGAAAGTAAAATCAACCATGTATAAATACTCAAAATTGATTCTGAAGCACTAAAAAAAATATAAAAAGCTATTATGCATCCAAGTGAAACACTTCCAGTATCTCCCATGAAGATTTTTGCAGGATACCAATTTCTTATCAAGAAACCAAGGTTCGCAGCACCAAGCCCAGCCAAGTACATATAAGTAAAGCTGTTGGGATTATTATTATATGCTAATAATGATGCTGCCAATGATATGAAAATACATTCAAGAGATGCATAACCATCAATACCGTCCATAAAGTTATATAAATTCATCAACCACATTGATAAAATTACTGAAAGAATAATAATTAGTAATGCTGATTGTCTTGTGTATGAATCAGTATCAAAAAACATATCATTATTTACTTGAAAATAATAAATGATAAGTGATGCCGTAAAAAATTGAGTAAAAAGTCTTAACAATATATTTACTTTTTTGAAATCATCTATTAAGCAGATTGTGATTATTGGAGATATAACAATTATTAAAATTAAAAAAATATCAGAATCAATAGTAACAAATATGCTTAAAAGATAAATAAAAATCAAGTACGAAAATAAAATTGCCAGCCCCCCTGATGTTGGTACTGGTTTTTTATGGCTACTCCTAACATTCGGCTTATCTATAAATATAGAATATTTTAAAAATAATTTCTCCAAAAATAATGTAAAAGCAAAAGATATTAAGATGGTTATTAATAATAAAGTTAGTAGCATTTAAAATTTAAATTTTAATACATTATTAAAATGGAATATCATCTTCAAAATCATCTGAGTTTGAACTTTGTGAAGTATTATTTTTATCCTGGTTCATATCATCTGAAAATTGATTATTTCCTTGGTTAGATGATCCAGAACCACTTATAAAATTAAAAGATTCACCTATTATATCTGTTGAAAATCTTTCAATACCATCTTTTTCATATTTACTTGTTTGCAATCTACCCTCTATATAGAGTTGTTGTCCTTTCTTTAAATACTGATCTATAACCTCTGCACTTCTACCAAAAAATACTACCCTGTGCCATTCGGTTTTTTCTTTTTTCTCCCCAGACCCTTTGTCGGTCCAATTCATGGATGTAGCTATACTTAATCTACAAGAAGTTACGCCTGAAGGAGATGATCTTAATTCTGGGTCGGCACCCAAATTTCCTAAAATTATAACTTTATTTACGCCAGCCATTCAAAATCTCCTATAATTTATTATACATTATTCATATATTTGAAATTAATACTATACCTTTTAATTTAGTAGATATATTCTAGTTAGTTGGTCTTACAATAATATCATATGTAAATGCAGAATATAGTAATTAAGGGCGCAAGAAGCCATAATTTAAAAAATATTGATATAACCATACCAAGAGACAAGTTAATAGTAATAACTGGTTTGTCAGGTTCTGGTAAATCTACATTAGCATTCGACACTATCTTTGCTGAGGGCCAAAGAAGGTATGTTGAATCATTGTCTGCATATGCAAGACAATTTCTCACTAGAATGGAAAGACCTGAAGTTGATCATATAGAAGGCTTGTCTCCTGCAATATCGATAGAGCAAAAAACAACTTCGCATAATCCTAGATCAACTGTCGGAACAATTACGGAAATTCATGATTATTTAAGATTACTTTTTGCAAGAGCTGGGGAACCTAGATGTCCAATACATGGGGATAGTTTAGAAGGCAAATCAGCTTCAGAAATTGTAGAGGACATCTACGAAAAATATGATGATAATGAGTCATTAATAATACTTACACCCTTGGTTAACAATAGAAAAGGAGAACACAAAAATATCATAGAAGATGTTAAAGCGAGAGGATTTGTAAGACTCAGAATAAATAATGTTATTTATAATATTTCAGAGCTTCCGAAAATAGATCCAAAAAAAAATAATACAATAGAACTAGTTTTGGATCGCTTAAAATGTAATAAAACATCAAAAATAAGATTAACAGAATCAATAGAAACAGCTTTAAATTTTAAAAATGATACAGTTATCATTCACTCGCATGACCAAAAAAAAGATAAAAGCTATTCATCAAAATTTGCATGTCCAAAATGTGGGTATAGTATAAAAGAATTAGAGCCAAGGCTTTTTTCATTTAATAGCCCAGTAGGTGCTTGTAAAGCATGTGATGGACTTGGTGTTAATCAATTTTTTGATGAAAATAAGATCGTAAATAAAGATCTTAGTTTAGCCTCAGGATCTATAAAAGGCTGGGATAAAAGAAATGAGTTCTACTATCAAATTATTAAGTCCCTTTCTGAGCATTACAAATTTAATACAGATATACCATTTTCATCCTTAAGTAAAAAAATACAAAAAATTATTTTATATGGTACTGGAAACGAAGAAATAAAATTTATTTATTATAATAATAATGGAAAAAAAATTACTAAAATGCAAAGTTTTGAAGGTATTATTAGTAATTTTGAAAGAAGGTATAATAATACAGAATCGAATTTTGTAAGAGAAGAATTAAATAAATATCTTTCGAAGCAGGTTTGTGACGAATGTAACGGCACCAGATTGTGTGAAGACGCAAGAAATGTTTTTATTAATGATAAAAATATTACTGGTATCTCTTCTATGCCTATTGATGAATGTTTGAAGTTTTTTAAAAATATTTCTTTATCTGGTAAAAGAAAGAAAATTGCTGATAAACTTATTACTGAAATATCCTCAAGATTAAGTTTTTTAAATAATGTGGGTTTAAATTATTTAAGCCTTGAAAGAAGCGCAGAAACTCTATCAGGAGGAGAAAACCAAAGAATTAGATTAGCTAGTCAAATTGGAGCAGGATTAGTTGGTGTTACTTACATTTTAGATGAGCCTTCTATTGGACTTCATCAGCGTGATAATGACAAATTAATTGAAACTTTATATAAATTAAGAGATTTGGGAAATACTGTTATTGTTGTAGAACATGATGAATGTACCATTAGAGCAGCAGATTATGTGATAGATATAGGTCCAAGGGCAGGCGCGTACGGAGGTGAGATTATTGCAGAGGGTTCTCCTAAAGAAGTAGAAAAAAATAAAAATTCGATAACTGGATTATATTTGTCTGGTGAGAAAAAAATTTCAACTCCAGTTAAAAGGCTAAAGCCAAATTCTAAAAATTTAAGAATATCCAATGCATCCTCAAATAATTTAAAAAATATAAATGTTGATATACCAATAGGACTATTAACATGTGTAACAGGTGTATCAGGATCAGGAAAATCAACTCTAATTAATGAAACACTCTTTAAATATCTAAGTAATAAAATTAATAAAAATACTAATTATTATGGTGATGTTGAAACCATAGAAGGATGGGAGCAATTTGATAAGATAATTGAAATTAATCAAAGTCCCATAGGAAGAACACCAAGATCAAATCCAGCAACATATACTGGTCTTTTTACTTTAATCAGAGATTTATTTGCAGCGACACAAGAATCTAGGTCCAGAGGATATAGCCCCGGAAGATTTAGCTTTAATGTTAAAGGAGGAAGATGCGAATCATGTCATGGAGATGGCGTTATAAAAGTTGAAATGCACTTTTTGCCAGATATATATGTTCAATGCGATATTTGTAAAGGCAAAAGATACAATAATGCAACCTTGGAAATATTATATAAAAATAAAAATATTTCAGAAGTATTAGATATGACGGTGGAAGAGGCGTATCAATTTTTTGATAGCGTCCCTACTATAAAGAGAAAATTAAAAACGCTAATTGATGTTGGTCTTTCATACATAAAAGTTGGGCAAAATGCTACAACACTTTCAGGTGGTGAAGCACAAAGAGTAAAACTTGCCAAAGAACTTTCAAAAAAAGATACAGGTAAAACTATATATATATTTGATGAACCAACTACAGGTCTTCATCTTCATGATGTTGATCAACTATTAAAAATTATTTATAAATTGAGAGATAAAGGAAATACGATAATTATTATTGAACACAATCTAGATGTAATAAAAACAGCTGACTGGATAATTGACATGGGTCCAGAAGGCGGGATAAGAGGTGGCGATATTATTGCTCAAGGAACGCCAGAAACAATTTCAAAAAACAAAAATTCGTTTACAGGAAAATACTTAAAAAGTATATTATGATTCTTCTATAACTTCCTCTTTTTTGTCTACTAATTGAACAATAGCCATTGGGGCTTTATCACCTGCTCTGTAACCGCATTTTAATACTCTAAGGTAGCCACCTGGTCTTTCTTTAAATCTTGGACCTAATTCATTAAAAAGCTTGGCCACAGCTTCTTTTGATCTTATGCGAGAAAAAACTATTCTTCTTTTTGCAACTGTATCAACTTTAGAGATAGTGATTAAGCGCTCGACAAAACCTCTTAGCTCTTTAGCTTTTGGTACTGTTGTTTTTATTTCCTCGTGCTCAATCAAAGAGGCCATCATATTTTTAAACATGGCAGCTCTATGTGATGAAGTTCTATTAAATTTTCTTCCAGAATATTTATGTCTCAATTTTATCTCCTAAAACTTCTTCATCTGGTTGTCTTGGTCATTTAGGTTGCTTGGTGGCCAATTATCTAATTTCATTCCTAGACTCAAACCATATGTGCCTAGAATATCTTTAATTTCTGTGAGAGATTTTTTACCAAGATTTGGCGTTTTGAGTAATTCATTCTCACTACGTTGTATTAAATCTCCAATGTAATATACGTTTTCAGCTTTTAAACAATTTGCTGATCTTACTGTTAACTCTAAGTCATCTACGGGCCTTAATAGATTTGGATCAATTTCAGCCTCTACTTCTTTTTGTTCTGTTTCTTCAATTGCTTTAAGATCAACAAATACTGAAACCTGATCATGAAGAATTGTCGCAGCTTCTCTTATACATGCTTCTGGATCAATGGTACCATCTGTTTCTAACTCAATAATCAACTTATCTAAATCTGTTCTTTGCTCTACCCTTGCAGAATCTACTTTATAAGAAACTTTTTTTATTGGGCTATAGCTTGCATCAACTAATAAAGAGCCCATTTTTCTATTTGTGTCATTTAACCTTTGTCCTGCAGATGAATAGCCAATACCTTCACTTACTTCAATTTCCATGTTTAATTTTGATCCTTGTGTTGTAATATTTGCTATAACATGATCAGGATTTACTATTTCTATGTCACTTTTTAATTCAATATCTCCCGCCGTAACTGGACCAACATCACTCTTGGATAAGCTCAAAGTTGCAGATGAGTTTCCGTTCATCTTAAATGAAATATCTTTTAAATTTAACATTATATCTATAACATCCTCTTGAATTCCTTCAATCGTACTGTATTCATGCTGCACCCCATCAATTGAAACTTCAGTTACAGATGATCCTACTATTGAAGATAGCATTATTCTCCTTAGTGCACTTCCCAAAGTATGTCCAAAGCCTCTCTCTAAGGGCTCAAGTGTTACCTTAGTTGTATTTAAAGCTACATCCTCAATATTAACTATTCTTGGTTTTAATAAATTATTAAAATTTGACACAATATA
>CENX01009881.1_pt1 | contig 32371 bp, 30 predicted proteins | sample 361321 | NCBI WGS metagenome assembly CENX01 (sample SAMEA2619678, study PRJEB7988) | marine metagenome | isolation source: saline water (ENVO:00002010), including | reverse complement strand
GAAGTACCAATTCTTATAAAATTTACTGATTCATGAGTATTTTTAAAACATTTATTAGCAAAATCATAATTGAATAGAGCATCTAATTCGTTAATAACAATATCAATATTACTTCCACCAATTCCAGTTGATATAACAGAAACTCTTTTTTTGTTGTAATAACCTGTAACACATTTAAATTCTCTATTTTGAATACTAAATTCAATATCGTATAAATACTTGGAAATAATATCTACCCGAAATGGGTCACCAACCAAAATTATTTCTTTTGAAACCTGTTTTGGCTTAAGACATAAATGATATATACTACCATCATTATTTGTAATTATTTCAGATGATTTCATAATTATCCTCCAACGCGTTTTACCTTATATCCCATTAACGAAAGAAAATTCATAATATCGCTTCTTATATTTCCCTGTATTATAATAGAGTGTCCTTTAACAGAGCCACCAACAGAAAATTTTTGTTTGATTGATTTAGCTATTAATTTTATTTCTTCTTTTTTAATTTTTTCAAAACCTTCAATGATAGTAGTAGATCTTCCATTTCTCTTTTCATATCTACATAATAGAGGAGTGGTTTGTGAGTGTGAAATAACAGTTTTTTTATATTCGGCGCTTGAGCTTTCTGAAAATTTATGATCGGGAAAAAAATTTCTTAATTGTTCTTGTAAATCCATTACTTTTTACGCAAACCTAATTCAATTAATCTTTCTTCAAGAAATTCACCAGCTGTAATATCTTCATATGCTTTTGGAAATTCATCACATATTGTTGACTCAAGTACGTTTAATTTCATTTCACTTATTGGATGCATGAAAAAAGGAATTGAATATCTTGACTTTTTAAGAAGTTCTTTATCTGGGTTAACAACTCTATGAACCGTTGATTTCAAGACATTATTCGTATGTCTTGAAAGCATATCTCCGATATTTATCATTAACTCATCTTCACTAGCTACTGCATTAATCCATTCACCTTTAGTGTCTTGAACTTGAAGCCCTTTACCGTGGGCACCCATAAGTAAGGTAATTAAGTTTATATCTCCGTGAGCTGCTGCTCTAACTGCTTCTTTTGGATCTTCCATTATTGGCGGGTAATGTATAGGTCTTAAAATAGAATTACCGTTTTTAATGTAGTTGTCAAAATAGTTTTCGTCTATCTCTAAGTAAAGCGCTAATGCCCTCAGTACATATTTAGCAGTCTTCTCCAATGTTTTATATACTTCTTCACCAACTTTATTAAATTCAGGTAGTTCATCTACAATAATATTTGGAAAATAATTATAATTGCTTATTTCCTTTTCAGAAATATATTGACCAAAATGCCAATATTCTTTAAGATCACCATGCTTACTTCCTTTTGCACTCTCTTTTCCAAACGAAACATATCCTCTTTGACCTGAAAATTCTGGGTGCTCATATTTTCTTTTAACATCTGTTGGTAAGTCGAAAAATAGTTTAATTTGACTGTACAACCTACTTACCAAGTCATCATTTAAGAAATGTCCTCTAACAGCACAAAATCCAATCTCTTGAAAAGCTTTACCAATTGTTTGAACAAACATAGATTTAGTTTGTTCATTATCACTTAAAAAATCTCTTAAATTTACTGAAGGTATTTGATTCATTTTATTAAAATTTTAGTTAGTCAAAGATAATAAATGTTAATAACTTAACTTTTTAGTTCAATGAGGGTGTGTTAGGTGTAATGAAAAATTAATAATTTGCTTTATTAATTAGAAATGAATTATTCAAATTCAAAAATAAGCACCTCTACTCATATTGACCTCTACACCGGAATGCTTATTCCAAGAATGATAGAGGAAAAGATGTTAATTCTTTTACGTCAAGGAAAAATTTCAAAATGGTTCTCAGGTATTGGTCAAGAAGCAATTTCAGTTGGTGTAACAAAAGCATTAAACAATGACGAATACATATTACCAATGCATCGAAATCTTGGTGTGTTTACTAGTAGAGAAATACCATTATATAGGCTATTTTCTCAATGGCAAGGAAAATCAAATGGGTTTACAAAAGGAAGAGATAGATCTTTTCATTTTGGAACCAATGATTACAATATAGTTGGTATGATTTCACATTTAGGTCCTCAAATGGGAGTAGCAGATGGAATTGCTCTACATAACCTAATTACAAAAAATAAAAAAGTTACTGCCGTATTTAGTGGAGAAGGGGGTACTAGTGAAGGAGATTTTCATGAAGCATTAAATGTAGCTTCAGTATGGAATTTACCTGTAATTTTTATAATAGAAAATAACGGATATGGGCTTTCAACTCCTACCAATGAGCAATATAATTGTAAAAGTATTTCTGATAAAGGGATAGGTTATGGGATTGAATCAATGACATTGGACGGAAACAATGTTATTGAGGTATTCTCAACTATTAAAGAAATTAGAAAAAAAATACTTAAAAAACCAAGACCTTTTCTAATCGAATTTAAAACATTTAGAATGAGGGGTCATGAAGAGGCTAGTGGAATAAAATATGTTCCAAAAAAATTAATAAATGATTGGAAAGAAAAAGATCCAATTTTAAATTATGAAAAATTTCTTCTAGATTCTAAAGTTTTAACTATTGATGACACAAAAGCGATAAAAAAAGAAATCTCTAAAAACATTGATGAAAACCTTTCAAAAACATTTGAAGAAAAAAAAATAAAATCAAATATAGAAAATGAAATTTCAGATGTATTTAAAGATTTTAATTTTAAAAAAATCAACTCATCTAAAAAGATTGTTGAAAAAAGGTTTATTGATGCAATCTCTGACGGAATAAAAGAAACAATGATGAAATTCGATGATCTAATAATTATGGGTCAAGATATCGCTGAATATGGTGGAGTTTTTAAAATTACTGAAGGTTTTGTAGAGTTGTTTGGAAAAGAAAGGGTTAGAAATACGCCTATTTGCGAATCTTCAATTATTGAAATAGCGATGGGATTATCAATATGTAATAGAAAAAGTATTGTTGAATTACAATTTTCAGATTTTATTACATCTGGTTTTAACCCCGTTGTAAATTACTTAGCTAAGGTTCACTATAGATGGGGACAAAATGCTGATGTCGTGCTTAGAATGCCTTGTGGAGCAGGAGTAGGGGCTGGACCTTTTCATTCGCAAACTAATGAAGCATGGTTTACAAAAACTCCAGGATTAGTAGTTGTGTATCCAGCTTTTCCAGATGATGCTAAAGGTCTTTTGATATCATCAATTGAAAATCCAAACCCAGTTTTATTCTTTGAACATAAAGCTTTATATAGAAGTATTCGTGGAAAAGTTCCAGAGGGTTATTATAATGTAAAAATAGGAAAAGCTAAGCTTTTGAAAGTAGGAAATGATATAACGGTTATAACTTATGGTGCAGGAGTTCATGAGGCAATAAAAGTGGTTGATAAAAATTCGATCAGCTGTGATTTAATTGATTTAAGGACATTATCTCCACTTGACGCCGAATCTATAATCACCTCTGTAAATAAGACAGGAAAAGCAATTATATTACACGAAGACAGTCTTTTTGGAGGCCTAGGCTCTGAAATTTCATCGATTTTAATGGAAAATTGTTTTGAAAATTTAGATGCTCCTGTAATCCGCGTCGGAAGTCTAAATACACCTATCCCTTTCGAAGAGAGTTTAGAAATACAATACTTACCTTTTGATAGATTTGAAAAAGAAATTAAAGATCTTTTAAATTATTAGTTACAAGCTTTTTGAAATTTTTTCAACCTCATCTAAAACTCTAAGCAAATTTAGACCCCAAAGTTTATCTATTTCCTCCTTTGAATATCCCCTTTTTACTAATTCATAAGTAACATTAAAGGTTTCTGAAGCATCCATCCAATTTAAAATGCCACCACCACCATCAAAATCACTACTGATTCCTACATGATCAATACCCATGTATGAGACCATGTAGTCAATGTGATCAACCAAATGTTTAACAGAAACCTTTTTAGGATCATATTTATCCTCTTCCTTCAAATATCTTGCAAATGCAACCGTTTGAACCACTCCGCCGTTCAATTTTATCATATCTAATAATTCATTATCTATGTTTCTTGCATGGTCACACAGATATCTGGCAGATGAATGTGATGCTATTATTGGAGCTTTTGACAATTGTAATGTTTGTCTAATTGATTCTTTTGATGGATGTGAAATATCAATCATCATACCTAATTCATTCATTTTAATGATAGCTTTTTCACCTAACTCACTTAAGCCATTATATAAATATGAACCTTCATATTCACCTGTGTTACTGTCTGATAGTTGATTATGCCCATTATGTGAAAGTGACATATAACGTGCTCCTCTTTCGTAAAATTCCTCTATAATATCAATGTTTTCACCAATGGGGTATGCATTTTCAACTCCAATCATAATAGCCTTTTTATTTGATTTAATTATATCATATATTTCAGATGAACTAGTTGCAAGTTCCAGTTCTCCATTTGAATATTTATCGATTAGCCTATGAATTGCGTCAAATTTATCTATGGCATTTTTATAGGCTTTTTTATAAGCATTTTTATTTAAACTGTCCTGTGCGGTGTAGACAACTAACCATGGAACATCTAACCCTCCTTTACTAATTTTAGGAATATTTACCTGGGAATCGGTATTTGATGAATAATTATTATCATCTGTAAAATTTTTAAGATCAATATCACAATGTGTATCTATAGTAATAACCTCATCGTGAATTTTTAAAGCTTTATTATACATTTCATTATTTTTGAATAACCAAAAACAAATACCTACAAATAGCGAAATACATAAAAAAAACAAAATTTTATTATTCCCAACATTAATACTCATAGATATGAATCCTATTTATATTTAATAAAGCTAATAAAATCAATTTAAAATATGAATAAGCTTATAATTCTTACTATTTTTGCAAATCTGAGATTTTCATATGAATGTTAAAACTGAAATAGATTTATACAACTATCAGAAAGGAGCAATCGATAAAATTTTTGAAAGATTTGAAGATTGTCCTACTGATTATCATCTGTTATATCAACTTCCTACCGGTGGAGGTAAAACAATCATTTTTTCTGAAATTGTACGTCAATATTTAAAATTAAAAAAGAAAAAAGTTGTTGTATTGACTCATAGAATAGAGTTATGTAATCAAACATCAAAAGTATTAAGTGACTTTGGTGTACTAAACAAGATTGTTAATAGTAAAGCCTCATTAGATGATCAACATAAATATAGTTGCTTTGTTGCAATGGTTGAAACCTTAAATAATCGATTATTAGATGATAAACTAGATATTTCAGATGTTGGATTAGTTATTATTGACGAAGCTCACTATAACTCATTCACAAAACTTCTTAAATTTTTTAGTAGCTCTTTCATTCTTGGAGTAACCGCAACACCACTTAGCTCTAACATAAATTTGCCAATGACAGATAATTACGATGAATTAATTGTAGGCGAATCAATAAGTGAGCTAATTAAGAATAGTTTTCTTGCGAGAGCTAATTTATATACCTATAACGTTGGTTTAACTAGCTTAATTGTTGGTGCAAATGGCGATTATACTGTTAAATCATCAGAAGAATTATACACAAATAATGACATGCTCACAAAATTACTAGTGGCTTATCAAGAAAGATGTTTAAACAAAAAGACATTGGTATTTAATAATGGTATTAACACTTCACTGATAGTTTATGACACATTTAAAAAAGCTGGTTTCAATATTAGACACCTTGATAACACAGCAACAAAAAAACAAAGATTAGAAACTCTCAAATGGTTCAAAAATACACCCAATGCAATTTTAACCTCAGTTAGTATTCTTACTACTGGTTTTGACGAACCCACTGTAAAGTGTATAATGATCAACCGAGCAACCAAATCGTTAACTTTATATTATCAGATGATTGGAAGAGGTTCAAGGTTATTAAAATATAAAAACACTTTCGAAGTAATTGATTTGGGAAATAACTTTTACAGATTTGGTGAGTGGGGCTCAGATATTGATTGGCATAAGATATTTAGAAATCCCATGAGTTATCTTGACAGTATACAAACTGACGAAGAAATTGAAGGAAGATTTAGATATGAAATGCCTGAAGAATTAAAAGAGTTATTTTCTAGATCTGAAAATATTCATTTTGATGTTAATAAAATATATGTAAAGTCAATAAAATTGGGAAAATCATCAAAAACAGTTTTAGAAGAAGCAATAAATCATCACTCGATGATGTGTGTAGAAAACAGTGAAGATGAATATGATGCTTTAATATTAGTTAAAGAATTAAATGACGATATTGACTATGTTATTAAAAGATACTCAAAATGTATAAGCAAAAGCACCAATAACTTTTTAGATTGGTTAACTCAAGATTATAAAAAAAGATTAAGGACAAATATCAGAAGTAATTATGATATAATTAAAAACAAAAAATAATTTATTAATTTTAAATTATGGATTTTATAAAATGGCATAAAAAACAAGTAGAAAAAAATTTAAATATGTTTGGATTATCTAATTATCAGGGTTTTTGGGTTTCATTTATTAAAGGGTTAATATTTGGGGCAATTATCATGTGGTTTGTTAGCTGTAACGAACAAGTTATAATTAAAAAAGCACCTACAGCAAAATCTGATGTTTTAACAGAAATGCAATCAGACTTCAGTATCGGAGTTAAAGGTAACTGCGGAATGTGTAAAGCAACTATTGAAAAGACTGTGAAAGAACTAGATTTTGTTGTTGAAGCGGAGTGGGGGATTCAGTCAAAAATTCTAGATATAAAATTTAATAACCCTGCTAACTTTGATTTAGACAAGTTAAATACTGCGATAACTGAATCAGGCTATGAAACCATGAATACAACCGCAAAGCAAGCATCTTATGATGCATTACCTATGTGTTGTAAATATGATCGTAATATGCAGGTTTATTCATCAAAATCAGACTAAACTTGAATCCGAAAGGAAACATTAATTATTTGAGAAGAAAGATTAATAGGTTTTTCTCAAAACTATTTATTGTTAATAGAACTTCAGATTTAGAATTTAATCAAAATATTACCCAAGTAAAAAAAATTCTAATTTCTAGACCAAATCATAGACTTGGTAATAACCTCCTATTAACACCATTAATAAGGGAGGTTATTGAAGTTTTTCCAAATGCAGAAATACATTTATTTTTAATGGGAAATATTGGTGATTTTGTTTTTGAGAATTACAAGGATATAACAAAGATCATGAAATTGCCTAGAAAACCATTTAAAAATCTTTTAAACTACTGTGCTAGTTGGTTTTCAATTTTTAACGATAATTATGATTTAGCGATTAATGCAAATAGAGTGTCATATTCTGGAAAATTAGCTGTTAAGCTCTCTAGATCAAGGTATAAGTTTTATAATGTTTTTAATAAAGAATTATCAAAAATTAGAGATTATACTCATAATGCTAAAAATCCCATTTATAATCTCAGATATCAGCTAAAAAATCAGTTAGATAGGGTTAATTATACAATACCAAAACTTGATATTAAACTAAGAGACTATGAAATCCAAAATGGAGAGAAATTACTAAAATCAATGTTTCATGAGCAAAAACCAATTATCTCCATTTTTACTTTTGCAACTGGCGATAAATGTTTTAGCAAGGATTGGTGGAGAGGATTTTATTCAAAAATCAAAAATTTTGAAGATAAATACAATATTTTAGAAATTCTACCTGCTGAAAATGTCTCGCAAATTGATTTTGCTGCTAAATCCTACTACAGTAGAGATATCAGAGAAATTGCTAGTGTTATCTCAAATGTTAAAATATTTATTGGAGCCGATAGCGGTATGATGCATTTAGCAAATTCAAGCAAAGTAACAACAATTGGCTTATTCAGTGTCACAGAAGCAGAATTTTATGGTGTCTATGGAGATAAGAATATTAATATAAATACTAACAATAATGACTTGGATTTTATCTTAAATTCAATTAGGGAAAGAATCTAGCCTGAATTGTCTTATAATTTATATTATGTAAAATAGAGTTTTGTATTCCTACCTGCTCTAGAATAATACAAAACTAATTTTTAATAATTTTACGGTTAGTTATTTGGTTTTCCACCTCTAGTTTGATGTAATACATACCATTTGCTAGTTGAGAAATATTAATTTCATCTGATGTGACTCCTTCAATCACTTTCTTTCCTATAGAATTATATATACTATAGTTAATCGCTAAATTCTTGGTAAGATGAATAATTCCATTGGTTGGATTTGGATATAATAATAAATCATTCAGAATATTCTCGGCTACGGAGAGACCTGCGCTTAATGCTTGATAAGCATTAACTCTTCCATATCCATGATAAATATCATAACCTTGTATATCTTCTGCAGGGTCCCCAACCTGATCATCGGCAGAATCACGGATAATTTGATAGATTTGATCAGGTGTTCTGGTTGAATCTTGAGATAAAAGTAAGGAGGCAATACCGGCAACTAAAGGCGATGCCTGAGAGGTTCCACCCCAATAATAATTATAATCAGTATTAGAATTAAAAGTTAAACTATATATATAGTTTCCAGGTGCAACTACATCAATATGAGATCCATAGCTACTTCCACCACCCCAAAAAAAAGGAGATGTTCTTGAATCATCAGGATCAGTAGATCCAACAGAAAAAGAATTATAATATCCAGCAGGATAATATACTTGATCTGAATCTTCATTCATCATTGAAACAAAAACCGGAACATTATTATTCACAGCAAAATTAATAGCGTCCTCCATAGCTTGTGAATAGCTGGAACCTCCAAGTGACATATTAATAATATTTGCACCATTATTTACAGCATAATAAATAGCATCAATCCACCAACTGTAATATCCCCAATTTTCATCATTAATGACTTTTAGCGGCATAATTTTACAATTCCAATCTACTCCAGCATAGCCAGTCGAATTGTTGGAAATAGCACCAATTATTCCTGCTACATTTGTCCCATGTCCATGATCATCTGTAGGATCATAATCATTATTAGCAAAATCATATCCATTTTCTTGGTTATCATTATTCCAAACTCTACCCAGAAATTCTGGATGATCTAATTTTATACCAGAATCTAATACTGCAACCACAATCTCTGAGCTACCTGTTTCAATATTCCAAGCTAAATCCATATCAACATCAGCGTCAGTTTGAGATTCTGAGTTAAAACTACCATCGTTATATAAACTCCATTGTCTATACCAGTAGGTATCATTCGGAATTATCTGTGATTGGTTAGATATTTGATTATTAGCTGAAGAAATTCCAGCCCCTTTCCCTATATAATCAGGTTCTACAAAATCAAAAATTGATAATTCTGTATATTTTTTTACTGCTTTTTTAATATCAATATTATCTTTAAATTCTATCTTATATATCTTATTATTTGTTGTACCTCCAATAAATTTTATTTTTTCAATATTATTATTGTTATTAAGTTTATCTAATAAAAGGATATTAAACTTTTTAGACTCAAAGTTTATATTAAAATCAGCATTATCTTTAAATTTTATTATTAAACTGTTTTGTGAATAATTACCGACTGACTGAGCGATAATATTAAAAAAATAAAAGGTCGAAAAAATTAATATTAAAATTAGTTTATTGGTATTTATCATGATTTAATAATTGTATGGCTTTCTGATCTTTTCCCAAACTTTAGAATAATAATATATATACCATTATTGACATAATTTAAAGTTATTTTTTTACCAACATAAGAGCTTCCTATTTTAATCTGCCTTCCATTTAAATCATAAATTTCATATTTAAAACTTTGTGAATATTCAGAGTGTGTCACCATAATTTCATTTCGAAATGGATTTGGGGTAATTTTAAAAAACTTATCATTTAAATTTTGATTATTTAAAGTGTTACTATAGCAATTTTCATCAACGGAATACTCAGGCTTAACTAACTCATTAATTTTATTATCTGTAAAGCTTTCGTTTGAACTGTGATTAAAGAATGTTGAGTTTATAGCGTTATCATCAGCACCAATAAAATCCTGTAAAAGTGTTCCTAAAGTTTCTCTAAAATCATATTGAAAGGTTTCTAATTGCCAATTATTTTCATCAGTAGCTTCCAGAAGGTCAGGATTTGTTCCGCTAATGCCACCATTGATTGCGCTTCCAAAAACAAACATTGGTGCAATCTCGCCGTGGTCTGTTCCTAAATTACCATTTTCTTTTGCTTTTCTTCCAAATTCAGAAAAAGTAAGACCAATAACATCATCTTGAAACCCTTGATTGGAAATATCCTGAAAAAAAGATGATATTGCGTTATTTAATTCTGTTAGTAAATTGTTATGATCTCCAAGAATATCATTTTGTGACTGGACTTGTGAATTATGAGTATCAAAACCATTAAGTTTAACAAGATAAACTTTTGATTCAAGTCCACCACTTATTAATCTGGCAATAGTTTTTAGTTGATTTGATAAATCTGAATCTTCATATGTAGCAGAATTTGCCCCACTATTAAATGCATTAGAAATAGCTTCAGAATATAAGGTTGAAATTTGATCATTTTCTATAATATATTGTAATTCCTGACCATAATGAGAATCAGGAATAAAAGAGGGGGCTTCTCCACCTAACCCACTTAAAACAGAATAAAACCCTGATGCATCTTGCCCTTCAATATTAATGGACAGACCATGTTCATGCTCCCCTAGAAAACCTAAAGACCCAGCTTTTGAACCAATTTCAACTCCAATTGGGAAGGATTGATCTAATAAATCATAATAATACGATTCAATAAACCTACCAATCCATCCTGAATCACCCCCTCCATTTAGCCAACTATTTCCATCATTTCCAGTATTATAAATATCGGTTGAAGCAAAATGGCTTTTATTTTGTGAAGGGTATCCAACCGCTTGAAGAATTCTCAGATACCCAGAATCATATAGGTTTTTGAAACCATTTAAAGATGGATGAAGACCAATTTGTTGTTCATCTGAAAGTGATGAATCTAAATTTATAAATGAATTTATTCCAGTTTCAGGGACCTTAATAGTTGGTCTTAAATTACTGTAAATATCATATTGGTTTATTGGTATAATTGTATTTAAACCATCATTACCACCCTTAAGATAAATTAAGACTATTTTTCTATTATTAATGTCACAGTTGATGTATTTTTTACTTATATTCAGTGCATTTGCAATTTGTGCTGGGAATAGACCAATGGCAGAAGCCGTTGAGGTAAGTTTTATAAAATTTCTTCTTTTCATATAAATCTACATTAGTTGATTTTCTGCTGCATTAATCATGGATTTTATAAGTAGGTCAAGCTTATTTCTAACGATTGTATCATCTCCACTGGAAATATAATTATTCCATGTATCAGTCCAATAATAGCTTGGGTATCCGTCTAAAATTAAATCAGCAAAATACTCTATCCTTTGTGGTTGAATTGAAAATGGATATAAAATTTCTGAAATATCACTTATCAAGTTATATATATCGTTTGGTGAAGATATATGCTCCTGTATCAACAACACACTATCAATTGAGGATCCAAATTGGCCATTTTGACCCAAAGCATTCCTTCCTGTTATTAAACATTCAACCATTCTATACCTTGCTAAAATCGTTGCTGAGGAAAACCATAATCTATCGAAATCAGGTGATTGATAAACTGCAGGATATCCAGCTACTGTTTCAGGTTCGAAGAGATTCATTCCTGTCATCGGAAAGTATGTGTTTTTCAAAAAGAAAATAGAGAATCTGTAATAATTATCGATATCAATATTTGGGTCAGGAATTTGAAAGTTAAGATTTCTTATACAAGAAGAAATTAATTGTAAAGGAGATTTTATAATCGAACCAATAATTTCATCACTTGGGTCATTATCTCCAGCATCATAAAAATGTTGAGAGGACAAAAGTGTTTTTACAACTGGTAAAACATTATAATTGTTTGAAACTAACTGCTGACTCAATGGAATAATTATATTGATTTCATCCTCCGGGTTCCACTCGCTTTTTACAAAGAATCTGTACAACTTTTCAACATATGCCTTAGCAGTTGCACCTTTAGCAAATATCATGTCAACAAATTCGTGAAGTTCAATTAAAATTGACTCCTCATCATCTCCTCCCTCTAAAACATAGTTATCAAATGCATGGCTAAATATTTTTTGACCTTGATCATGTTGATTTACGGAAATTCTTCCAATAGGAATTTCTGTATCAGGGTCAATATTGCTTCTATCCAATTGGGTTTTAAAACCGGAAAATACCCTGGCAGCTTGGATGACATCATCTTCTGTATAATTTGTATAATCTCCCTCGCCTATTTGCTCTCCTTTGGTAATTGTAAATAATTCTAAAAATTCTCTTGCATAATTCTCGTTTGGATTATTTGCATTATTCTGTGTATTATCTAAATAATTCAACATTGCATTGTCAAGGGTAATTTTTTTTGCTAAATCTTTAATACTACCCTCAGAAAAATGATTAAGTAGTCTTAAATGATCATAAAAATAATGTGATGCACCAGCTTGGCCATTAGCTATTGTAAAGTTTGAATGTAGAAAAAATAATAATTTATCCTTTAAGTTATTTCTACTTATCATGTTATAGAACCACCATTGAGATATTAATCCCCTTTTTCTGCCCTGATTGGGAACATCTGGAGGATAAGTATCAGATGATAACCAATAACCGTGAGGGTTATCATTTGGTTTTGGATCATAAGGTTCAGTGTAGGCAATTGAATTATCCTGTGTTAAAACCTCAAACGCTTCATCAACGTTCAAATTTGAAATGGTATATAATAGATTTTTATTATAATGAAAACAAGACCTTCTTAGTAAGTGTTTTGCTCTTGAAACCCCTAAATTAGATGTAATTGGAGCTAAAGACATGATTAATTTTTTTCAATATATACTGATGTGGACGGGAAAGCAAACTCACAATTATATCTATTAATTATTTCAATGATATCATAATTAATTTTTTGTTGAGTATCAATTAATATTTCCCAATCTGGACTGTCAACATAGTAAAGAACCATAATATCTAACGAGCTAGCACCAAAATTTAGAAATCTAACCCTGCCGTCCTGATTTGTCATTGAATGATTATCAATAAGTTTTTGAATATCAGCGACAATATTCTTTATGTTTTCAACAGATGTATCGTATGTTAGACCAATGTTGAACTTGACTCTTCTAACAGGTCTTGCGCCTAAATTGTCAAGCTCAGTACTAATTATATTTTTATTGGGAACCGTAACAATACTTTTATCAAATGTTCTGATTCTTGTACTTCTAAATCCCACTTTTTCAACGATGCCTGTAACTCCACCTAATGTTACAATATCTCCAACAGTAAATGGTTTATCAAAGAAGATAGTGAACGACCCCAGAAGATTTTCTAAACTTTCTTTAGATGCTAAAGCAAATGCAACACCACCTATTCCAAGTCCAGTGACCAACGCAGCTATATTTACTTCAAATACATTTCCTAAAATCATTACAATTCCAAGAACTATGGTTAATACCTTTGCTACGTCAATTGCAAATGGAATTAACTGATCATCTACTTTACTTTCTGTTTCCACAGCCTTATTTTCAAGTTTAAATCCAATAAAATCAATAGTTTTACTTATCGTCCAAAAAATTGTAATTAGCAATAATAGATTGTAGCCTTTATCGAAGTATTTACCAAGATCTACACTGCCCTCTTCAGGGGAATTTAAAAATTCTGGTAAAGTAATAAATTGCGATGAAAAATATGTTACCAAAAGAACGAAAAAATATTGTAGGGGTTTTTTTAACAAAGAATTAAACTTTTCTTTGTCATTTTGATTACGATCCTTGCCAAAAAAATTAAATAATAATTTGGAAACAAATATTCTAACAGGTATTATCAGCAATAAGCCAATTAAAAAAGAAGCGGAAAAGTAAACATAATCGTTAATACTATTTCCTAAAAACTCAAAATCTAAAAAATCCATTTGATATGTAATATATATTTTAGTAAAAGTATTAAATAATTTTATTTCAATAATATTTTGTCAAAATTATACAAGTTGCATTAGAATATTTATTAAATTAAAGACTTAAACATAAAATATAACTAAATTTTATTATGAAAATAATTACAAAAATACTTTTTTTTACAATTTTAGCCACGTTAATCTACAGCTGCAATGCACCTGAAAAAAGTGTTGGCATGAATACATGGGATGGCATGAGTGAACTTAAATGGCATATTGGTACTGAAGATCCTGTAAGTACCGTGATGGAATATGAAGATGCCTGGAGAAATCGAGATTTTGATAAAATGAGATCAATGTCAACCGATAGCACAACATTTCTTGGTGGTGATGGTGTTAGCACAAGTCTTGACGAATTAATCGAAAATATTAAAAAAAATGATATAACTCGAGATTCATTAGGCGCCTCATTAAGCTGGGAGACCAAAGCAATATTTTCTGTTGATATTGCACCTGGACAAGGCGGTGAGCTTGTACATAGCTTTATTGACGTTGAGTACAAAGAAGATGATGCAGTTAACAGATGGAAAGGTATGCAAAGATGGTATATAATTGAAGGAAAAGTGGTTAATAGAAGTTCTTATTGGCAAGATATTCAAGAAGAAGAATAATAAATTAAAAATTAAAAAATTATGAAATACATTAAATTATTTATGAAACTAACGCTCATCAGTATATTAATTTTTAGCTGTAATTCCCCGGAGAGGTCTATGGGCTTTACCAATTGGTCACCAGATGGAAAAGAATATAAATTCTTCTTAGGCACTGATCAGGCTGTGCAAGTAGTTAAAGATTTAGACAAAGCTTGGGCTGAACGAGATTATGATAAAATGAGAGAATTTATCTCCGATACTGCTAAGTTTTACTGGCCTAACGGATTGATTAACAATGGCGTGGATGAGATTATTGATGTTATATCATCAAATGAATCAACTGATAATGCATGGACATTTAATGGTGCCTTTTCCGTTGATATCAATCCTGCTGTAGGTGGTGAACATGTTCATGCTTCATTAAGTGGTAATATTGCAGATTCACTTGGTGTTAAAAGAGACTATCATGAGAAATATTATGTCATTGACGGAAAAGTTGTAACATGGCACCAATGGAGAATGAATGTTAACCCTGAAGATGAATAGTAAATTTTAAAAGAAACAATTATGAAACAAATTAAACAAGTATTAACTTTAACAATAATTGCCATATTCTTAGTGAGCTGTAACTCTCCGGAAAGATCAGTTGGTTTTAATGATTGGTCTGATGATGGCAAAGAATATAAATTTCACTTAGGTACAGAGACATCTATTGATGTTGTTAAAGAATTTGACAAATTATCATCAGGAAAGAATTATGATAGGATGAATGAGATTTTTTCTGACACAACAGTTATCACTTATCAAAATGGTCAAAAAGCTTCTATTCAGGATTTTATTTCAATGAATGTGCGAAGAGACTCAATTCTTGAAGCAAATGATGCAAAATTGAATTGGGATTTATTAAGAGCTTTTTCAGTTGATATTGATCCTACAAGAGGTGGTGAACATGTAAATGCAATGTTTATGGGTAAATACGAGGATAGTGAAGTTATTAATACATTCTATGCAAATTTATGGTTCTACATAATTGATGGTAAAATCATCACTTTAAATCAATATAATCAAGATATTATTGATGAAGAATCTAATGATTAAACTTTCATAAAAAGAATTTAAAAAAAAGCACCTCGATGAGGTGCTTTTTTTATATAAAATAGTGATATATATTAGAGCACTAGTTATTTCCTAGTATCAAAGGTAATCCATCATCACCACTCCCAATTACGACAACTTTTGAGTTATTTGACTCAGCTAATTTTAGTGTAGCTTCGATACCTTTATCTCTTAAAATATTTGGTGTTAAGGAGGCTGCTAAAATTCTATTTGCATCAGCTTTACCTCTAGCTTCTATCCTTTGCTTATCAGCTTCTTTTGCTGCTGTTACAAGTCTAAATTCATATTCAAGAGATTCCTGTTCCTGCTTAAGCTTTCTTTCTATTGCTTCTTTGATAGAAGGTGGAAGAGTAACATCTCTTACCAGAATTTCATTTAACTGAATATATTGATCGTCCACTATCTTTTGAGTCTCAACAAAAATTTCAGTTTGAATTGCATCTCTCTTTGATGAATAAAGTTGTTCAGGAGTATATCTTCCAACAACACTTCTTGCTGCAGATCTGATAGCTGGCAAAAGAATACGTTGTTTATATGCCTCACTTTTTTCTTTGTGTAGTTTTCCTAAATCTTCATATTTTGGCTGAAACCAAGCAGAGGCCTCTAGCTGAATGTCTAATCCATTTGATGATAAAACATTCATTTTTTCAAAAACCTCTTGTTGTCTAACCTCATAAATAAAGACTGAATTCCATGGTAAAATGAACCTTAAACCTTCATCCAGTGGAGGCTCATCGGTTACTACACCGCCTCCAAAAAGTCTATACTCTACTCCAGCCTCACCACTTCCGATAGTTACTATTGATTTAGCAACTAGTAATAATCCAAATGTTAATGCGATTAACAATGGAACTCCAATTCTTGGTAAATTATTCATAATTATTAATTTTTAAATTTATTTTTAAGTTAATAAACCACCATTTACATGGATAGTTTGTCCTGTTACGTAAGAGGCCATATCGCTCCCTAACCAAACACATGTGTTAGCTATATCAAAAGGCGTGCCTCCCCTTTTCAGCGGAATAGAATTTCTCCATTCCTGTACTACTTTTTCATCTAGAACATCAGTCATTTCAGTTTCAATAAATCCTGGTGCAATTACATTACATCTTATATTTCTTGAGCCCAATTCCAGAGCAATAGATTTAGAAAACCCTATAATTCCTGCTTTGGATGCAGCATAATTTGATTGACCTGCATTTCCTTTCACTCCAACAACTGAACTCATATTAATAATTGAACCAAATCTTTGTTTTAACATTGTTCTCTGTATTGCTTTAGTCATATTAAATACAGATTTTAAATTTACTTCAATTACTTTATCAAAATCATCTTCCTGCATTCTCATTAGTAAATTATCTCTGGTAATTCCAGCATTATTTATCAAAATATCAATTACTTCAAATTCTTGTGTAATGTTTTCAACTAATTTTTGACAATCTTCAAAACTTGATGCATCAGATTTATACCCTCGAACTATGACTCCCTCAGCTGATAATTCTTTTTCAATTTCCTTAGCTAAATCGGAGGAGCTTGAATAAGTAAATAAAACATTCGAACCTTGTTTAGCAAAAGTTTCAGCTATTCCCCTGCCAATGCCCCTGGTGGCTCCAGTTATGATAGCCGTTTTATTTTTTAAAATTTTCATATTATTTATTATAAATTTCTAATACTTTTTTACCAATTTCAGCTGGTGAGTCAACAACGTGAATTCCTGATTCTCTCAAAATTCTTTTTTTTGCTGCTGCAGTATCATCTGCACCACCAACGATTGCACCTGCATGCCCCATTGTCCTACCAGCAGGAGCAGTCTCTCCGGCAATAAAGGCAATTATAGGCTTATTTGAATTGGATTTTAAATACCAACTCGCTGCATCAGCCTCTAACATCCCTCCAATTTCACCAATAAGAACAATTATATCTGTTTCAGGATCATTAATAAATAACTTCAAAGCGTCTTTAACGGTGGTGCCAATAATAGGGTCTCCACCGATTCCAATTGCGGTTGAAATGCCTAAACCCTCTTTAACAACTTGATCAGCTGCTTCATATGTAAGTGTTCCAGATTTTGAAATTACCCCTACTCTACCTTTTTTAAATATAAATCCTGGCATAATTCCAACCTTTGCCTCATCTGGTGTAATTATACCAGGGCAATTTGGACCAACTAAAACTATATTCCTGTTCTTAATATGATTATTTACCCTAATCATATCTTTGACAGGGATACCTTCTGTTATAGCGATAATCACTTTAATGCCAGCTTCAGCAGCTTCAATAATGGCATTTGCTGCAAAAGCTGGAGGAACAAATATTATACTTGTATTGGCATCTGTATGATCTATTGCGTCTCTAACAGTGTTAAAAACAGGTAAATCTAAATGCTTTTGCCCCCCCTTTTTAGGAGTTACGCCACCAACAATATTTGTTCCATAATCAATCATTTGAGTTGAATGGAAAGTACCTTCTTTTCCAGTGAAACCCTGAACTATTATTTTTGAATTTTTATTAACTAATACACTCATTATTCTTTAAATCTTTCTTTATAATTTCCTTTTACCGTATCGACTTTTATTTTGTCACCTTCGTTAATAAATAAGGGAACATTAACTACTGCTCCTGTTTCAAGAGTTGCTGGTTTTGTTGCGTTAGTTGCGGTATTTCCTTTAACGCCTGGCTCTGTTGAAACAACCTCTAAAATAACACTAGGTGGCATTTCGACAGAAAGAGGCAAGCTAGTTTCAGAATTAGTGATTACTGTCACTATTTCACCTTCTTTCATTAATTGAGGGTTGTCTAAAAATTTTTCTTCTATTGATATTTGATTGTAATCATCAGTGTTCATAAAGTGATAAGTTGTTGCATCATTATACAAATACTGAAATTTATTTGTTTCAACTCTGACAACATCAATTTTATGACCTGCTGAAAACGTATTATCAACAACCTTTCCGCTTGTTAAACTTTTAAGTTTAGTTCTTACAAATGCAGGACCTTTTCCAGGTTTGACGTGTAAAAATTCAATTATCTTATATATATCATGATTGTATTTAATGCACAATCCATTTCTAATATCTGATGTTGTACTCATTTTAATTTGATTTAGTATAGCCTTTCATTATTCCTCTATGAGAATTTTTGATAAACATTAATATTTCGTCTCTTTCGTTAGAAGCTTCCATTTCAGCCTCAATTATTGCATAAGCCTGTGAATTATTATAGTTTTTTTGATACAGCAGTCTATATATGTTTTGAATTTCTCTAATTTTATCAGAATCGTACCCCCTCCTTCTTAAACCAACTGAATTTATTCCTACATAAGAAAGAGGCTCTCTTGCAGCTTTAACATAGGGAGGAACATCTTTTCGAACTAAAGAACCACCTGTGACAAACGCATGATTTCCAATTGAACAAAATTGATGAATAGCAGTCAAACCAGAGATAATCACATAATCACCAACTGTAACATGACCTGCTAATGTGGTATTATTTGAAAAAATACAGTTATCACCCACAAGACAATCATGTGCTACGTGAGAATAAGCCATGATTAAACAATTATTTCCTATAACTGTTTTTAGTCTATCATTAGTTCCTTTATTGATTGTAACACATTCTCTTATGGTTACATTATCTCCAATTTCAACGAATGTTTTTTCGTTATTATATTTTAAATCCTGTGGATTAGCTGAAATTACAGCTCCAGGATAAATATTACAATTTTTACCAATTCTTGCACCATCCATGATGGAAACATTTGATCCAATCCATGTGCCCTCACCTATCTCGACGTCACCGTCAATTGATGTGAATGGCTCAATAACTACATTTTTTGCTATTTTGGCATTTGTATGTATGTAAGAAAGTGGTTGTTTCATATTATTTTACTTTTGTTATCTGTGCGGTTAATTCAGCTTCTGCGCATAGCTTTCCATTTGCATAAGCCAAACCTTGCATGTGACATATACCTCTTCTAAATGGTCCTAATAAGGAACATTTAAATATTATTGTATCACCAGGGTGAACTTTATTTCTAAATCTAACTTTATCGATTTTTGCAAAGAAAGTTAAGTAATTTTGAGGATCATCAAGTTTTGACATTACTAAGATTCCACCCATTTGAGCCATTGCTTCAATTATAATTACACCTGGCATTACTGGGTAATTAGGAAAATGACCTTTAAAAAAATCTTCATCAATAGTTACATTTTTAACACCAATTACCATATCATCAGTTAATTCATATATCTTATCGATGAATAAGAAAGGAGGTCTATGTGGTAATATCTCCATTATCTTAGTAGTATCCATAATTGGCTTCGAGGAAATGTTAATTTCAGGAATATCATTCTTTTTTGAATTTCGAATAATGTCTTTCATTTTTTTAGAAAATTTTGTATTAATGTAGTGACCAGGTTTAATTGCTATTACTTTGCCTCTTAATTTTGTTCCAATTAAAGCTAAATCTCCGATTACATCTAAAAGCTTATGCCTAGCTGCCTCATTAGTATAGTGAAGTGTTAAATTATCTAAAATTCCGTTGGATTTAACCTTAATTTTATCTTTATTAAAAGCTTTTTTTAATTTTTCCATGGTTGAATTAGAAAGGGGTTTATCTACATAAACTATTGCGTTGTTTAAATCGCCTCCTTTAATTAATCCCTTATTTAAAAGCATTTCAATTTCATGAAGAAAACTAAAGGTTCTACAGCTTGAAATATCATTTTTGAAATCAGAGAGAGATGCAATTGAAGCATTCTGTGTACCTAAAATTTTAGTTCCAAAATCTACCATTGTTGTTAACTGATATTCGTCTGAAGGAATAATTGTAATTTCACTTCCAGAATTTTCATCCCTTAGCGAGATTACATTTTTAACAACAAATTCTTTTCTTTTTGCCTCTAACTCATGAATACCTGCTTTTTCTAGAGCCTCAACAAAATATTTTGAAGACCCGTCCATAATAGGAGGTTCTGATGCATTCAATTCAATTAATGCATTATCTATTTGCAAACCAACCAATGAGGCTAGAACATGCTCACATGTTTGAATTGTAACATTATTTTTATTAAGACATGTTCCCCTCTCAGTATTAGTAACAAAATTTATGTCAGCTTCTACAATCGGCTCACCTTCAAGATCAATTCTTTTAAAAACATAGCCAGTATTTGACTTGGATGGGTAAAATGTTAATTTAACATCTTTACCAGTATGTAATCCTACTCCATCTAGTGAAACCTTTTTTGAAATAGTAGTCTGATTATGTTTAGTTGTTGTTATCATTAGTTTTTTTTAAATCACTAATATCATTAACGATTTTTTCAAGATTTCTAAAATGTATGTATGATCTATTAAAAGTTCTTTCATCAATTGCTGGAGTTCCCCTCAAAGTTGAATTATCTTTTATGTTACTAAATACACCTGTTTGACCATTGATTCTGACATTATTTCCGATTACTAAATGACCAATTATTCCTACTTGACCTCCGATTTGACAATTTTCACCAACCTTAGTTGAACCTGCAATACCACATTGACCAGCGATAACGGTATTTTTTCCGATAAAAACGTTATGAGCTATCTGAACTAAATTGTCAATTTTTACTCCATCACTTATCACGGTTGAACCAAGTGTTGCTCTGTCAATGGATGAATTAGAACCGATTTCAACGTTATTACCAATTTTTACATTTCCCAACTGAGGGGTTTTAATATATTCACCCAGTTCATTTGGGGCAAAACCAAAACCGTCTGAGCCAACAACACAGTTGGAGTGAAAAATACAATGATTTCCGATTAATGTATCATCATAAATTCTTGCACCTGAGTATAAAATACAATCATTTCCAATGGTTACATTTTCTTGAATTGAAACATTATCCATAATTATAACGTTATTGCCGATTTTACAATTTGGACCAATAACAGAAAATTGCCCAACCGAAACATTTTTACCCAGTTCTACAGATTCATGAGTTCTACTATCAATGTGTAAGCCAAAATGTCTAAACTTACTTTTTGATAATCTGTTTAGAAGCATATTAAATGATAAATAAGCATCATCAACAATAATTAAATTTTTAATTTTTGCATGGTCATATTCCAAACCTTTATCAATTATAATGACAGAGGCATCAGTTTTATATAACCAAGGTAAATATCTTGGATTAGAAATAAATGTAATATCTCCTTCTTTAGCTTCTTCAATTTTTGCTAGATTACTCAAAGAAGTGGAACCTTCACCAATAAACTCTCCGTTTAATATTTTTGCTAGTTCAGCAATGGTTAATTTCATAGGGGTAAAATTAGCAAATTTCTACATATATAAGGTTTAAAGCTTTGTTAATTTATCTTATTATTATCTCAATGTTAATTATTAATGAATTAACTTTAAACTATAATATTTCAAGAATATGAACAACGTAAAAATATTATGGGTAGATGATCAGATTGATCTACTAAAATCTCATATTATTTTTTTGAACGAAAGAAATTACCATGTAGATACTTGCACAAATGGAAATGATTCTTTAGAAAAGATTTCCAATCATAGGTATGACGTTATTCTTTTAGACGAAAATATGCCAGGTTTAAGTGGAATTGAAACCTTAAAAAAAATAAAAAAAATAGACAGAAATATAAAGGTTATTATGATAACCAAAAGTGAGGAAGAGAATATAATGGAAGAAGCCATAGGTAGAGAAATTTCTGACTATTTGATAAAACCTGTTAATCCTAACCAAATATTATTAAGTCTTAAAAAGAATTTAAAAAATAAAGAGTTGGTTAGAGATTCTAATATTTCTGAGTATCAACAGGAATTTAGAAATCTTTCATTTAATATGATGAATATAAGCTCATGGAATGAATGGATCGATTTTTATTTAGATCTAATCGAGTGGGAATTAAAGTTGTCAGAAATTGATGATGATACTATGATTGAAATTTTAAATAATCAAAAGTCTGAGGCAAACTCACTCTTTTCAAAATTCATAGAAAAAAATTATGAGTCATGGGTCAATGGAATAAATAGCCCTCCCCTTTCAATTCATATAATTGAAAGATTTGTAATAAAGGAACTTGAGCAAAAACCGGTGATTTTTATAGTGATTGATAATCTAAGATATGATCAATGGAGGATAATAGAACCATCTATTCTTGAATTCTATAACAAGGAAAAAGAAATACCATATTTTAGTATTCTTCCCACGACAACACAGTATGCTAGAAATTCTCTTTTCTCAGGTCTAATGCCCAAAGAAATAAAGGACAAATTCCCACAATATTGGAAGGATGATCATGAAGATGGTGGCAAAAACCTATATGAGTCTGAGCTTTTTGAAAAGAATATCAACAAACTAAATATCATCAATTTAAAGCATGAGTATCACAAAATTATTAACCTTAAAAACGGTATTAAACTTTCAGGTAACCTAAAGCAGTTATTACAAAACGACTTAACAACAATTGTTTATAATTTTGTTGATATGCTTTCTCATTCCAAAACTGAAATGGAAATGATAAAAGAATTGGCTCCAAATGATAAGGCCTATAGATCTCTAACTAATAGTTGGTTTATTAATTCTCCTTTATTTGAAATAATTAAAAATGCAGCTGAGCTAGGATTTAAATTAATAATTTCCACAGATCATGGCACAATAAATGTCAAAAACCCTACTAAAATTATCGGGGATAGGAATACCAGTCAGAATTTGAGGTATAAAACTGGTAGAAGTCTTACAAGTAATGAAAAGGATAATTTAATTTATGATAATCCACATAATATTTTGCTTCCTAAAACCTCTTTGAACTCGTCTTTTGTTTTTGCTAAGGAAGATTTCTATATGGTTTATCCCAACAATTATAATCACTTTAGCAACTACTTCAAAAATACATATCAGCATGGTGGAGTTTCTATGGAAGAGATGATTATTCCTTTTATTACTTTAAGTCCTAAATAGAATTATGTATAAGTTTAAATTTACATTGGATGAAATTGAAGATGTCACTAAATCATTAATTGATAAAATTAATGGTGTTAATATTATTTTGTTAAAAGGTGAATTGGGTGTGGGAAAAACCACCCTAATAAAATCAATATTAAAAAAATTAGGGGTAAAGGAAAATATAACTAGTCCAACTTTTTCAATTGTAAATCAATATTTCGCGTCTAACCGCTCAATTAATCATTTTGATCTATACAGAATAAAATCTCAAAAAGAACTGGATGTAGTTGGTTTTGAAGAATACCTTGATAATGAAGGAGTTAATTTTATAGAGTGGCCTGAAATAGCGATGAGTAAAATAAGTTATAGCTATATAGAAATATATATTAAATTCATAGACGAAAAATCAAGAGAAATCACTATAAGATAATATTATTATGAATTTTGTAAACAGATTAACATACTTTTCAGGAGGGTTTATTATTGGTTTATTATTTCTAATGTTTTTTCTGAGTGGGAAAAGAACATCATGTAATTATTTACCAGATGCAAGAGTAAAAAAAGACATATTAAAAAAAACTATGATTTTCATAGATCACAATTCAAAAAAGGATTCAATTATTATCATGAATACAATATCTCGTGGTAAAGTTGATTTTTCAAAAAGTAATACATCATTAGAGGATTGTAAAGAATATTACATTGAAGATGAGGATAAAATGAATAAAATCTGGGTAATTATTAAAAATTGTAAAAATACAGCCGAAATATATGATTATAAAATTTCAAAAAACTAACTACTATTTTCTTCTGTTAATTTCCTTTTTAATTAATTTTAGTTCTCTGTTAGTCTGAAATGAAATGGAGGAGTTTTCATCAAGCCTTCTCATAAGATACGGCATAACCTCTCTAACTGGACCAAAAGGAAGGTATTTAGCAACATTATACCCGTTTTTTGCAAGTGAAAAACTAATGTTATCACTCATTCCATATAATTGACTAAACCAAACTCTATCATCATCTGATTTAATTTTATATTTTTTTAATAGCTCGGTTGAAAGAAGGTTACTTTTTTCATTGTGGGAACCGATAAATAACCCAAAATCATCTATATTTTTAATAATATACTCTAAAGAATTATTAAATATTTTATCAGTATGCGTTTTGTCATCACAAATCGGAGACACATAGCCATATCTAATAGCTCTTTTTCTTTCTTTTTCCATGTAAGCACCACGGACTAGTTTAACCCCTATTTTAAATTTCCCTGACGAATTGTAATGTATTTTAGCAAGGTATTCAAATCTATCCCTTCTGTAAGCCTGTAGGGTATTAAATATAACAGCTTTATTTTTATTGTATGTTTTCATCATCTTGTAAACTAATTCATCAATAGCATTTTGAATCCAACTTTCCTCAGCATCTACAAGTACCATTATATTTGTTTTTGAAGCTTCAAGACATATTTTATTAAATCTATTTTCTACTCGATTCCATTCATTCTTCTCCTCAGGATTAAGGTCAAGTTTTGAACTAACTTTTTTATAGAGAGAAAATCTTCCTACAGCAGAAGGTTTAAACACAATAAATTTTGATAGATTCTTCGATTTACTCTGCGAAAGGATATTTAAACATTTATTCATTGAATTTTCAAAATCATTCTCAGAATTCAAACCCTCAATAGAATAATCTAATATAGAATAAACGTTGTTGTTTTTTAGATTGTCAATTACATCTTCACACTCATAAATATCCCTTCCTCCGCAAAATTGAGCATAAATTGTTTTTAGAATTAATAAATCCAAAGGAAAATTTATATTGATAAGGATTTTAAGTAGTTTTCTACCAAATTTAGAGATAAACCCTAGTGATAATAGTTTAAATAAATAATAAGCTCTCCTAAGCTCGTAATTTGACTTATAACTAAATGCTATTTCGGTATTGTTAAATTCCAAATGATTTTTTTTCAAATATAATTTACAAGAATTATATCTATATTAAATTTATTAGTTTATTTTGAGAAAGTTATATGCCAATAATGAACCCAATAAAAAAAAACAAATTTTCAATTTTATTTAACCAAGATGGTTATCTGAAGTTATCCGATTATATTAAGAATAATAATTTTAATAAAATATTAATTCTAACTGATGATAACACTAAGGATAATTGTCTTGACATCTTCATTTCCTCAATTACATACAAAAATGATGAAGTTTCAAAACTGATTAAATCTAGATTATTCTATTATTCAGTAAAACCTGGTGAAAACTCAAAAAATATTGACACATCAATTGAAATTTGGAAATTTTTAACTCATAATAGATTTAAAAGATCCGATTTAATAATTAATCTTGGCGGGGGTATGATTACAGATTTAGGTGGGTTTGTTGCATCAACATTTATGAGAGGTATAAAATTTGTTAATGTACCCACTACACTTCTAGGAATGGTTGACGCAAGTATTGGAGGAAAAACAGGAATTGACTTTCGAGAAATAAAAAATATTATTGGTGTATTTGAATTTGCTAAAATTATTTTAGTTGATTACAGGTTCCTTTACACACTCAATAAAAGACAAAAAACTGCAGGTTATGCAGAAATGATAAAACATAGTTTAATTAGCAAAAAATCTGAATTCGATTTGATTACAAAAATCAATGATGTTGAGAATATTCCATATGAATTGATTTACCAATCTATTATTGCAAAAGTAAATATCATCGATGTAGATCCTTTTGAATCTAAAATAAGAAAAAATTTAAATTATGGTCATACATTAGGACACGCAATAGAATCATATTTCCTTAGTATTGGTAGAGACTTGTTACATGGTGAGGCAGTTGCAATTGGAATTATTTTAGAGAGTTATTTGTCATATTTAAAAACAGGATTTGATTATGAAATTGCAAATAAAATTAAAAGTTATATTAACACATTATTTGAAATAAAAAAATTTAGTGATACAGATATTTCTGAAATAATAAGCCTATTAAAACATGACAAAAAAAATAGTAGTGATAAACCTATGTTTGTGTTGTTAGAAAATTTGGGAAAACCTTTAGTCAACCAAGCTGTGACAGAAAAAGAAATTGAGGATGCGTTTAAATTTTATAGAGTCTAGCTCATATCTTTAAATATTGAATGCATAAGTCTCTTTTTGTCATTGATACTTTCTTCTAAAGATATCATTGATTCTGATCTGTAAACACCTTCTATCTCATCGAGTCTAAATATTATATTTTTAGCACTTGTAGTTCCTTTAGCCCTTATTTTACAGAATACATTAAACTTACCTGTGGTTATGTGAGCAACTGTAACGTTGGGTATTTCATTTATCCTCTGGATTATAAACTTGATTTTTGAAGTGTCTTTAATATATAAGCCAACGTAGGCTATAAATGTATAACCTAATTTGTCATAATCTAGGATTAGTGATGAGCCTTTAATTAGACCATATTCTTCCATTTTTTTTACTCTTACATGAACAGTACCAGCAGAAATCAATAGTTTTTTTGCAATATCTGTGAATGGAGTACGAGTATTCTCAATTAGCATATCTAGAATACGGTGATCGATATCATCTAGTTTCATTTTTGACATATTTGAATTTTTTTAAAAATATATCACAAATATGATACCAATTTTAACTATTTGATAAAAATTACATAGTAATTATAAATAAATTTTATTAATACACTGATTTAAATTAAAAATTATTAAAATTATAACATAAAAAAACATAAGTTACTGTATATCATAATTTTATTATATATATATTAAAGTATATCTTTTTGTTTATTATGTATTCAAAGCATTTAAATTTCATGTATTTTTGTTTACATTTGTAAACGTGTCGATAAACATTCGTATAAAAAAACTAATCGAAAGTAAATCATTAACAAGATCTGCTTTCGCTGCTGAAATTGGAGTCCAAAGATCAAGCTTGGCACACTTTTTTAGTGGTAGAAACAAACCAAGCTTAGATTTTTTTCTAAAAATTAAAGAAAGATATCCGGATACAGATTTAAATTGGATAATTTCAGGAGAGAAAACTAAGCTTGCCAAAAAAAATAAAACAAAAAGCAACGAGATAGAATCTGTTATAATACTTTACAAAGATGGAACCTTTAAAAAAAATTAATTTACTCCTACTGGCTACATTGTTCGTAAGCTGTAATAATCCTGAAAGAAATTGCCAAGATTATCAAATAGGCAACTTTTACACTGAAACAACAGCAAATGGTAAAATATATAAATCCACCTTCTTAAGAATGCGAAATGGAATACAAATTGAAGAATTTGAAGGTAAGATTGACTCTAGCAGTGTTAGATGGGTAAATGATTGTGAGATGATCTTATCTCCGATTAATCCCAAAAGTCTAAATGAAAAGAAAAACATACTAATTAAAATCCTTACAACTACTGATTCTTCATATACCTATGAATACTCTTATCTTGGAAATAGTAAAAAACTAAAGGCAGAGGCAATCAGAATAAAGTAGCCTGAGTTGAATCTGTTTCATTTTCGTTATTATTAAGCTCATGATTATTGACTTCTTCAGTTTCAATAGCAGGTTTTTCAATTGATGGAATAAACTTTATCGGTTCTAAAATATTAACCTGCTTGACCTTATGAGGAGTTAATTGATTACCCTGTGCTTTTATACCCTTAACTGAAATAAACTCCTCAAAAACAATTCTTTGACTAGGTTTTTGATCTTTATTTCTTAATTTACTGAAAATAATTTCAAAAACTGGTTTCCAATCTGTAGATACTAATTCAAGAAAAGACCCTTTTTTATCTGAAATAAAGACCTCTTCTTTATTCTCGTTTTCTATTAAAAATCTTTTGGCAAAATACTTTTCTTTTTTACCATCAAAATATATGGCAGAAATAGGTTTTTTTGGCAACCACTTTTCTAATACGATCATATCATCATTGAAATGGGTGGTTAACTCTGGGGGTATTATTTTTAAAACGCCCTTTTGAGAAACAACCAATATTTTATCCTCACCCCTGAATTCTCCCAACAATTCTCCTCTACCATCAACATTTAATTTTTGAACAGTTTCATCAAACCAAATCTTTCTTGGCTTAAGCGTAGACACACCCTTTTCTTTTAACTCAATATTTTTGATTGTATTTTTTGTTAAAATATTACCTCTTGTTCCTCTACCCTTGATTGTGACATCACTAAAATCTATATCCCATCTTATTTTTTTTAACTTCGAATTCTGTCTTAAATTAATTGTAACTTTTTCGGCTTCACCATTTGGGTTTGCAGAAAAATACTTTACTAAACTAGGTTTTTTAGATGACGATAAGTTGTACATTTTATCTCTGGTAACTCCAGAAACTGCAAATCTTTTTATGTAGCCATAGCTCTTATCACCATCTTTATAAACCATATTATAAATAGTTCTTAAATCTTTTTTCTTAAAGACCGCCACATGTATTATTTTTTTCCCAATAAAGGTTTTATTACCAACTCTTGTAACCATCATGTTACAATTTTCCGTAAAAACAATTATATCATCAATATCACTGCAATCACAAACATATTCATCTCTTCTAAGGGATGTTCCGATAAATCCCTCTTCCCTGTTAACATATAGTTTAGTATTACGTATAACAACTTTTCTTACATCAACATCATCAAATATTTTAATTTCAGTCTTTCTTTGTTTTTCAGATGAATAGTCTTTTTTCAGTCTAGTAAAATAAGCGATTGCAAACTCCACAATTTTACTCAAATTGACTTTAACTTCACTAATTTGATTTTCAAGATTCTCTATTTTTTCTTTGGCCTTATCTATATCAAATTTTGATATTCTTTTAATTTTTATCTCAGTTAATTTTGCAATATCATCTTCAGCAACTTCTCTTTTTAATACTTTAACAAAAGGTTTTATTCCAACTTTTATCGCTTGTAAAACACCCTCCCAACTTTCTTCCTTTTCTATATCACGATATACTTTGTTTTCAATAAATATTCTTTCTAATGAGAAGTTATGCCATTGATCCTCCAGCTCATGTAGACGAATCTCTAATTCTTTTTTTAATAGCTCTACGCTATTATCAGTAGATTTAATTAATATCTCTGATACACCAAGAAAATAAGGTTTATTATTTTCAATTATGCATGACAGCGGTGAAATAGAAACCTCACAATTAGTAAATGCATATAAGGCATCAATTGTTTTATCAGGTGATATACCAGATGGTAGATGAACTAATATTTCAACCTTAGAAGAAGTGTTGTCATCTATTTTTTTGATTTTTATTTTACCCTTATCGTTAGCTTTAATAATTGAGTCAATCAAAGAGGTAGTGGTAGTGCTGTATGGTAATTCAGAGATTAAAAGTGTAGATTTATCAATAATTTTTATTTTCGCTCTTACTCGAATTTTACCTCCCCTTTTACCATCATTGTAATTTGTAAAATCTGCTATACCAGCTGTAATAAAATCTGGATACAATGTAAACCTCTTATTTTTTAGATATTTGATAGATGCATCAATCAATTCATTAAAATTATGTGATAAAATCTTTGTGGATAGACCAACTGCAATACCCTCAGCACCTTGAGCCAATAAAAGAGGGAATTTTACAGGCAAGTTAACAGGCTCTTTCCTTCTACCGTCATAGGAAGATTGCCAATTTGTGACTTTTGGATTAAAAATAACATCAAGAGCAAATTTTGATAATCTAGCTTCTATGTATCTGGAAGCAGCGGCCCTATCACCGGTTAAAATATTACCCCAGTTACCCTGAGTGTCAATAAGTAAATCCTTTTGCCCAATTTGAACCAGAGCATCAGCTATACTAGCATCACCATGCGGATGATATTGCATTGTATGCCCAACAATATTAGCAACTTTATTATAGCGACCATCATCAAGGTCTTTCATAGATTGCATAATTCTTCGTTGAACAGGCTTAAATCCATCTTCAACAGATGGGACTGCTCTTTCTAAAATAACATAAGATGCATAATCAAGAAACCAATCCTTGTACATTCCTGTAACACGGGTTATAGATTCACCTTGCTCTAAATCTCCATTACCGTCAAAATTTTCTTGCATTTACTCTATAATATCAAGTTCAACTTTTAAATTGTCAATAATGAAGGATTGTCTATCCGGTGTGTTTTTACCCATATAAAAACTCAAAAGCTCTTCAATACTTTTGTCTTCATCTAACATTATTGGATCTAGTCTTATATCGTCTCCGATAAAATGTCCAAACTCATCAGGTGAAATCTCACCCAATCCTTTAAATCTTGTTATTTCAGGCTTTGGCTGGAGTTTTTCAATAGCTTTAATTCTTTCAATTTCAGAGTAACAATATATTGTCTCTTTTTTATTTCTAACCCTAAATAAGGGTGTCTGCAGGATAAATAAGTGGCCACTTCTAATCAGTTCAGGGAAGAATTGTAAGAAAAATGTAATTAACAAAAGACGAATATGCATTCCGTCAACATCAGCATCAGTGGCAATTACAATATTATTATATCTTAAGTTTTCAATTGAATCCTCAATATTTAAAGCTGCTTGAAGTAAATTAAACTCTTCATTTTCGTATACAATTTTTTTAGACATGCCATATGAATTAAGAGGTTTACCCCTTAGACTGAAAACAGCTTGTGTATTTACGTCTCTAGATTTAGTAATACTACCGGATGCTGAATCTCCTTCTGTTATAAACAAGGTTGTATCAAGTCTTCTATCATTTTTTAAATCTCCAAAATGAACTCTACAGTCTCTTAGTTTTTTATTGTGAAGACTGGCTTTTTTCGCTCTTTCTCTGGCTAACTTTCTGATGCCTGAAAGTTCTTTTCTTTCTTTTTCAGCTTGTAATATTTTTTTATTCAATGATTCAGCAACATCACTGTTTTTATGAAGGAAATTATCAAGTTTATTTTTTAAAAAATCATTAATATATACTCTAACTGATGGAAAATCCCCTCCCATCTCAGTAGAACCCAGCTTAGTTTTGGTTTGACTTTCAAAAATAGGCTCCATCACTTTTATAGAAATTGCAGCCACAATAGATTTTCGAATATCAGAAGAGTCAAAGTTTTTTCCATAAAAATCTCTGATAGTTTTTACAAGTGCTTCTCTAAATGAACTTAGATGTGTACCACCTTGAGTAGTATTTTGACCGTTAACAAAGGAATGGTATTCTTCGCTATACTGAGTCCTGCTGTGAGTAATTGCAAGCTCAATATCATTTCCCTTTAAATGAATAATCGGGTATGTAATTTGAGTATCTTTGATTCTTTCCTCTAATAAATCTTTCAACCCATCCTTGCTATGGAACTTCTCATTGTTAAAAACTATTGTTAAGCCTGGATTTAAGTAGACATAGTTTTTCAACATGCGGGCTATATATTCATTTCTGAATTTAAAATTTTTAAAAATTGACTCATCAGGGATAAATGTTACTTTGGTCCCCCTTCTTCTAGAACTTTCTTCTGGCTGATTTTCAATTTCAAGAACACCTCTGTTAAATTCAGCATATGCTGTTTTTCCATCCCTATTAGATTCAACTTTAAAATAGTCAGATAATGCATTTACGGCTTTTGTACCTACACCGTTTAAACCAACAGCCTTTTTAAAAGCTCTTGTATCGTACTTTCCTCCTGTGTTCATTT
>CENX01213771.1_pt1 | contig 32648 bp, 18 predicted proteins | sample 361321 | NCBI WGS metagenome assembly CENX01 (sample SAMEA2619678, study PRJEB7988) | marine metagenome | isolation source: saline water (ENVO:00002010), including | reverse complement strand
GCCCACTCACAAATTTTGTATCCAGAAGAAAGCACACCACTACGTCGTACTAAATCTACTCTAACAACCTGAGCATCTGATTTCAGTAGTTTTTCGATTTGTTCGATACTAGTTCCATCCATATTAGCTCTGGCATGTTCTACGATTTCTGCGGTATTACGTGGGCGTGATTGGAGGTAAGATCTGATAAGATGTCGCAAATTTTCGCTCATCATTTTCACCTCTTATTCCTCTGACTTTTCTTTGCTGTTGCATCGGCGGCCGATGTTGAGGGGAGAGTCGGGGGGGTTATCAAATGACCGCCGTTCTTTGACAAATTTCGTTACACAATCAGAGAATAAATTACCAATTTTTTGAGAACGAAATTACAAATTGGTTATTTTTCATAAGATATTCTATCAACTATGTAACAAAATGTAACAAATTTACTATTTTAAATTTAATAATATCAATATTGAAATAACTAATGATATTATAGTAATTTCAAGGGGAGAGGAAAAATTGACCAATTCTTCACCTATAATTCGAAGAAAGGTCCGAGGACGCCATCGAAGAATTTTACTTCTTACACTGTCGGAAGGTTCTGGTACTGTTTCATCAATTGCTTTGAAATCAAGTCTACGTGTCCCACATGTGTCTGTTGAATTGAAAAGAATGCGAGAAGAAGGATTAGTTAACTCTACTAGTATTTCTGGAACAAGAGGTGGGATACTAAGTCTGACTTCAAAAGGCCTCAAAATGCTTGAAATGGATGAATTATCTAGAATTCCTTTAGGCCTCTTTAACCACATTGTTGATGAACAGTTTCAGATCCTAGATATCTTGGGAAACTATGTTTTACTGATGGTAACGAGAAAACCAACTTCTGCTTTGATTTACCTTCCAACAATTGATGGTCGAAGAGTTCTAGCAGAAACTAGAGAAAGAAATCCTAGATACTATGATTCAGATTCCTTTGAACGGATAGCGATGCCCGTTCAGTCAAATCCAGGTAATATTGAGTCTTGGGATAGGTCTGGATTTGGACTAGTTCGTTCTAGGTTGGTAGATAGTGATTCAGCCGATCGTCTTTCTGTTGGTCGTTGGTTTCATTCAATTCCCAATCTAGAAAATATAGATCAACCAGATGAGTTTCGTTCTGAATCTTGGCAAATTGGTTCAATTGGTAGAGATGGCACCGAAGTTTTTGCTTCAGGTCCAGTAATGTGTACTTCAAATTCAAATGAAATTGCTGGACAATTAATGCAGAATTCAGAACAAGGATCAATATTAATCGGGCGTCAAACAATTGTTTCTTCACAACCGGGACCTCTTCCAAGGATTATATTAGAAGAATGGATTGAACTTATTCATCCTCGACTTCGTCAAGTAACTCGCCGTTCTAGACTTCAATTACTTTTATCTTGGATTGATACAGGTAGGAATAGTCGCCCCTCAAGGTTACCTGATGTTACAATCAGAAGATTTAGAGAAGATTGGGGAAATCGGCAATTTCTTCAGTCTAATTCTCCTTTTCCTGAAACGATAGTTACCGATGGACTCGGTCCAATGGCTATTAAAGCTCTAATTTTGAGTATTATGAATCATCAATCTATTGAATGGGTTTCTATTGACTTACCTGAACCAATAGGGGAGTCATTATCTAGACGATTATTCCGATTTGAACGAATACGTTTGTTAATTGCTCCATGGTCCTCAACTAATGATATTGGACTTTCAATTCTTGAAACTGATGAAATTCATGATTTGCCCTTTCTTAGGTTTACAGAGTCAAATGGTCGTACTCTTCCGGTATATATAGGAGATACGAGAAAGAGAAAGACAATATTACCTAAAGATTGGAAAATTCCTACAAGTCCAGATGAATTGAAGAGGATTTCTCATAAATTTCAACTAATGGATTTACCAAAGGATGAATCTAATGAAAATGAATTATTCCTATATGCATGTTCAGTTTTTCCTGAGGGAGATGAAGCTTTTTCTAATAGAATAGAATCAATTAATCCACTTATTTCTTGGATTTCCTCCTCAAATGATTCAAGAATTGATAGATGGATTAGAATTTGGAATCTTCTTCCTTCTTCATGGTCGAAACTAATTAATCCAAATGAGACATCTTTGGACAGAATTGGTGATCTTTGGGATAAGGTTCCAATTTCGTGGATGGATGACTTCAATCAAAGCGTTTCTAATCGTATTACTTCTGAAGAGAATTTGCGTTCTAACTTGAAGAAATTAACAATGTATGCAAATAACCCTGAAATTAGAGGTTGGGCTGCAGGAAGATTGCTCTCAGTTACCCATTGGTTGAATTCCGATGAAACCAGAGAATTAGTTAGGTGGGGAATAAATAGTTGGATTGAGTTTCCTCCTCTGAGGTGTGCCGACTCTTTAGAAGGAGTGTTGTATTTATTGCAAAAACATCCCGATATTAGGCAAGGAAACATTGAGGAAATTTCTGAACGATTACGTCGTTTAGCTTGGTCTTTACCCGAAAATCATGATTTGCATCTTTGGATTCTTCTTTCAGAATGGAATGAAAGAGGAACTTTACCGACAATAGATAAACAAATTTTGTTCGTAAAATATTTGCCATGGAGGTGGTGGAGGTCTCATTCTGCTGATATGTTAACGATGATGACTGAACATTCAGATGCTAGAAGGGCAATCCTACAAAATCCATTACCTTGGCCTGCAATTGTTTTACGTCCAGAAGGTGAAAAAGCCCCTCTTCCATTTGGATTTGACGGAGTCCATCCGAAAATGAGACTTTCTTTAGCAGATAGATTGAGACGATTTGTATCTATGGAAACATCAGAAACCGAATCTTTCAATTCAATTTTTGACATTATTGATTCATTGGATGACCTTCGTGACGAAAATTCTCCCAGAAATGGAAAAACACATCGATATGTTGGTTGGCTCACCCGTCCAGTACATGAATGGCCTCCATTCCATAGATTAAGCGAAGAATCAGGAGATACATCGATAACCTTAGCAATTGGTGAACGTTTAGGCGAATTTTCCTGATTCTTTACTCGATGAGTTCATATTTGACAGTTGATAGGACATTTTGCCCCGACGGCAACACCGTGCTGACGACCTCCCTCGCCGGAAGGAAGGATGACGCCCGGCACCACGTTCGGGGATTATGCCGCCGATCGAAGTTCGCGGGGACCATTTGGAATGATCCGCGATGCAAACGGCGGCTGGACGGTATATGGGTCCCCAGTTGACCAAATGGAATGATTCATGGGACAACCACACCGTTCAACAGACGTCCTGGGGCAGGGTCAAGCCCATGAGCTACGGCAATGATACGGGAAGTTACGCCCCGGGACACATTCTTCATCGCATGATTAATTCGTGTCACCCGTATCGCCAACCATGGAGGGTTCTATCGGGCTGTTAGGTGGGACATTCGATAGATTACATGATGGGCACCTCGCTCTCATTTTAGGTACAGCACTAGAATGCGATCATTTGCAAATACATGTAACCTCAGATTCAATGATTACCAACAAAGGCCCTCTTATCCAAGATATTGAGACTAGATTGAAACAACTTCAACATATGTTAAATCAAGAATCAATCAATGCCAGTCTTCATGTTTTACATGATAGATATGGACCTGCAGTTTCTTTAGAGAAATGTTCAGTGATTGGTTGTACTGAAGAAACATTATCATCTTGTGAAGAGATAAATAAAATAAGACTAACCGGCGGTCTTTCTCCATTACGTATAGTGAAAATAGATCATATTTTAGATGAAGGTGGCCAGATATTATCTTCTTCTAGAATTCGTTCAGGAATAGTTGATCAAAATGGAAAATTTTGGCTTAGAAATTCTGAAACTACTTTGGATTATTCGATGCCTAAAATTTTAGATGAGGAATTGAAGCAACCAATGGGAAAATTATTTTCAGGACCCAGCGAAAATCCTAGCATAGCTATGAATTTAGCTTTGAAATCAATTTCTGATGAAATAAAAATAATTGCAGTAGGTGATGTTACTGTTTTCTCTCTACAAATTGCGAATAGAGAGGCTTGGATTTCTGTAATCGATGGGATGACCCATCGAAAGAAATGGGATAAATTTGAACAGATAGAAATGGATGAGAAATTATTGATTAATGCAAAAAATCCACCTGGAATGTTGACAAATAGTATTTTCAAAGCTTGTTCCGCGGCCATTTCCCAATCGGAAAATGTTACAATTTTTGTTGATGGTGAAGAAGACTTGGTCCCAATTCCGTTGATTTTAATGGCTCCATTGGGTACAATATTGTTGTATGGCCAACCAAATGAAGGTCTCATAGTTAGAGAAATCGATATTCCTGCTAAAACTCGTGCTCGTCGCTTCCTCGACTCATTTGTTGTGAGGGGTCCATCTTGACTTTGGTGAGTATCACTGTATGTGCCAGAAATGCTGAAAATTGGGTACATCAGTGTCTTTCCTCTCTATTTTCTCAAGACTATCGTCCTTTAGAGATAATTGCAGTAAATGATGGCTCTACAGATTCAACATTTGAAAAAATGAAGATTTTCAAAGAAAAAAATGAGACGCTTGATGTAAATCTAACAATCATTGATTCTGATGCTAAAGGACTTTCAGCAGGTAGACAGATTGGTTTAGGTCTTTCCAAGGGTCAATGGGTTGCAATTACAGACATTGATTGCTGTCCAGAACCTAATTGGATTTCATCAATGTTATCAGTATGTGAAGGACATCCAGGTGAGGATGTTATGGCAGTAACGGGTAAAACAGTATTCAATGAAGGAAATACTAGAGTTTCTCGACTTAGATCTAAGGAAATCCGTAGAAAGTACATAGCAAGATCTAGGGTAACCACTCTTGCAAATGGCCCTTGTTCTATGTTTAGAAGAGATGCTTTGATTTCAATCGGTGGTTTCAATCCATCTTGGTATCATGCAGAAGATATGGAAGTAAGTCTAAGATTAATTGAGAAAGGTGGCACAATTATTTATTCTCCTGAAGCGATTGTAAATCATGTTGCTGAAGATCAACTATCTATTTTCTTAAAGAAACGAATTAGAGATGCTCGTGCACATGTCAGAATAATTAGAAAATATGGGTTATATGGAGGACGTTTGCCAAATGGCACTTCTGTTAAACATGACTTTACTGGGGATGCAGTAAGAGCATCAATATTCTTTCCTTTACTTCTCTTATCTATAATTATTCTAGGAATTATTCCCCAATCGTCTCAAAATATTGGAATAATATCCGCTGTAATCCTAACTATGATTGTCATTCATCCTGGGTCGAGATTACGAATTCTCTGGAGTATTTCTCTTTGGTTTGGAGTATCAATGGGAATATTTGATTTTATATTCGGAAAAAGAGGCCACTGACCTAATTTTCTGATTCTTCTACATCACTCTCCAGTAAAGGAAGAACTGAACCAAATCCAATTAGAGGTATACATACTGCATAAATTCCTGGATCGACCCATGTGTTGTTAGCAATTGACCAACCGAAATACATTATTACCCCTGTAACCAACAACCAAGAACCTAAGGTGGCATTAAGACCTTTAGAGAAATCAAATAGAGGCATCCATCTTTCTGGAGAAACTAGAGAAGAAATCCATGAAGCAATCCCCCCTTCTTCTGTTTTATTTAAAACCAGAGTTCCAAATCCTAGAATTAGAGCTGCAATAATTGTGAAAACTATGTCCCCAGGACTAATTTCAATCCCATTATGGGCTGTAAATGTGTTTTCAGCTAAGGTGCCGTAAGAGACAAATCCTGCCCAAACAACCTTTTGTCCTGAAGCATAAGCACCAATTAAGATATTTACTACATCTACAATTAATGCCCAAATGCCGACCAAGACTGCTATTTTACCAATTATAGGGGTCTCAGGAATCCAATCAAATTCTTGAGATGGTTCAGGACTTTCGTCTTCGGCCATGATTCGCCGACCGTTGAGACCGTCTTAACCGTTGCCGGATGGATTGAGTTTAGAATTACAACCGTCGTTGTAGTTTGTAATTGCCATTAGCAGCTAAATTAACAGCATCATCATTCTCGCTCATTATGCCAATTGCATCAATTCCTCGAGGGATTAGGCTAGATACATGTTTGGTACGTCCTCTTCTCCCAAGGCTGACATTTTTTACATGAGCTAAACTTCCAGAATGGAATCCATTGATAATGGATGATAGTGACCTTGAAGTCAATGGTTTCATTCCTGCTAAGTTACATACTTGAACGTACGTCTCCCAGATTGTTCCTGTTGTTTGAGTCAAAATCCCATTTCTTTCGTTAATGATAATTGATGTTAATGTGAGTTTTTGATGAAGTGGAAGCCCTTGGAGAAGTCCAATTACTCTTTCATGTTCTACTTGCTTATGAGCAGATTGAATATGCTCGATTTCTATACAATTACTTTGAAATGTTTCAGCACGTAGAGTTGAAACTCTTAGCAAATCAATTGCTCTTCTAGCATCACCATGTTCTTTTGCAGAAAGATCGGCACAGAAACGTAGAGTCATTTCCTGCCAAGATCCTTTTCGTAGTCCTACTTTGGCCCTCTCTACTAAAATTTGAGCTAACTCACTTGAACTGTAGGGAGAGAAAATAATATCTTCTGCAGACATTCTTGAACGAATCGGGTCAGGAATTTTTTCTGTAAACCCAATATCATTACTTATTCCAATTATTGAGGCTCTACTTTCTTTTAGAAGTACATTAAGACTGGTCAAATCATAGAGTAATTGATCTTCTGATCTAGTGGCTAGTTGATCCATTTCATCTAGAATTAGGATGTGTACTCCACCATGACGATCCATTCTGCGGATAGTCTCAGAAAGAACTCTATCTGCTGGCCATCCCGTAAATGGAATAATTGGATCGTCTGATTGCCTTAATGCTTCAGCAATTCTATGAAGGACACGATAACGTGTATTGATATGATGGCAATTAATTTCATGAGTGTAAACTCTACTTCCAATTATTTGAGCCCGTTCTTCAAGCTGTTGAGCAACAAATCTAGTTGCTCCAGTCTTTCCAGTTCCAGATGGCCCGTACAGAATCATATTTCCGGGGATATGTCCTTCTAATGCATCTGCAAGATTCATGACCATAGTTCTAATTTGAGATTCTCTGTGATTAAAGATAGATGGTGAATGATGTGGATCGAAAATGCGCCGATCGATAAATACCGAATTTTTTCGACTAGTAGAATCGAAAATATTGGCCATGTCATTCATCTTCCTTCACACTCACTCAGGTTCGGACTAACCGGCTGAGCGAACAGGACTTAGCGCACACCCGCGTCAATGACTTAATCCTGCTTATCAAAAATCGATTAACATGGTTTTTTTGAAGATTTAATGTCTCCTTTCCGAAGGTGATTGAAGAATAGTAATTCCTGATACTTCTAAATTGTATAACTCTCCATCTTCAATTTGTATCGTGTTTCTAGGTAAAGCAGGCATATCAAATCCAATTTTTTCTTCTTTTCCAGATGCAAAAGAATGAGTGATCAAAAATTGTTTTTCATTTTGTTTTTCGGCGGCTTCAATAATGTCTCTAGGAGTATGATGATATGGAAAATTGTCTCCATTAGGTACTCCCATTTCCAACAATACAGCATTAGAAATTGGAATTCTTTGGTCTATTGTTTCACATGGACCAGAATCCCCAGTATGTAGTAGAACAAATCCTCTAGAATCTCGAAGCAAATAACCATGAGGATCTGTTTCAGGAGTATGTTTTACTATAAATCGTTCATAATCCCATCCATTTGCATGTCCATTATCATCTACAATCCATTCGACCCTATCTTCGATTATTTGCTCAAGTGTATTCGGAAAAGCCAAAGAGCAAATTTCCTTCATTCTTTCAATTCCATTTGGATGCAGATGAATCCTGAGTTTTGAGTTTCCATTCCGATCTGAAATAAATTGTCTATCAAGAAGAAGAAAAGGAAGTCCGAAAACGTGGTCTCCATGCCAATGAGTGATGAGTAAATCTGTGATTTGAGAAGACGAAATATGATTTTTTTGAAGTTGAAGAAGAATAGTCGGGGGGGCATCTATCAGAATTTTTTCATCCAAGAGCATACAGGAATGTAACCTACCAGGTGGGCAGAAGGCATTACCTGAACCCAATACTCTCAACATAGAAGCCATGCATTACTTCTGACAGGCCACTATTCATTCAACCTTCCTGAGAGAGATGCTCACGTCCTTTCATTGAAATACTGATGACGATTCCGTCCAGACGTAAGAGGGATTGAATTGGCCGATTACTCAAACAAAAACCCCTATTCATCTAAGATAACTGCAAACCATATTTTGAATGGTCAAAGTTCAAAAAAAGAAACAAGACATATCGTTTTTGATTTAGGAGATTCCGGATTGGAATACAAAGCTGGAGATGCCCTTGGTGTATTCCCTACCTGTCCTCCAGAATTGGTTGAATCTATTCTCGATAGATTAGGCTGTCCTCCAGATGAGATTGTAGTTGTAAAAGATGAAGAAATGAAATTGAAAGACGCATTACTATCTAGGTGTGAAATCCATCGACTTTCTAAACGATTTATTGAAGGATTAGCTCCTCATTTTTCATCATCAAATTCTGGTATTCAAATGAGGATTGTTTCACGTTCTAGAATAGATTCTTCAGGATTAATTGTCGAAGATTGGCAATCATCTTCAGATGATGATTTACCTGAATATTATACTCCCCTAGGACCAATTGATGATCCTGAAAAGGCTCTTTGGACATCTTTAGTCAATGATGCCAAAATGATGGAAGATTATATTTGGTCTAGAGATTATTTAGATTTCCTTACTGATTTTCCTAATATTCGTTTAGGGGCTCAAGAGTTTGTTGATGCAGTGGATAATCTTAAACCTCGATTGTATTCTATTGCATCCTCTCCGGATTTTGAGCCAGGTACTGTACATTTGACAGTTGGAATTGTCAGATATTCGCATCATGATAGGGATAGAACTGGTTTAACCACAGGTTTCCTAGCAGATCGCTGTCCTGCAGATAATTCTAATGTTCCTGTTTTTATGTCTCCGACTCGGAGTTTTGTATTGCCTGAAGATGGTTCAACTGATATCATAATGGTGGGGCCTGGAACCGGTATCGCCCCATTCCGTGCCTTCCTTCAACAGAGAGAAATTGATGGTTCTAAAGGGAAAAATTGGTTGTTTTTCGGTGATTGGACCGAAGAAGGAGAATACTATTATCGTGATGAAATTGAATCATGGCTATCTTCAGGGAATCTAGAACAGATTGATTTAGCATGGTCTAGGCAAGGTGACGAGAAAGTCTACGTCCAACATTTAATGGAAAAAAATGGAGAAGAGATTTGGTCACGAATAAATAATGGAGGTTATTTCTATGTTTGTGGTGATAAGAACTACATGGCAAAAGATGTACATAGAACCTTAATTGAAATATGTTCGGAACATGGAGAAATGACCTTGGAAGAAGCGTCGCACTATGTTGAACAACGAATGATGAAAGATGAAAAGAGATACCTTCGAGATGTGTATTGACCCGATTTCATCATCAACCTGTTTGTTCTGGTAACAACATGTTCAACCGGGTGTTGATTGCGAACAGAGGTGAAATCGCCCTCCGAATAGGTCGTGCGTTGCGTTCTTTGGGGGTAGAAGTTTGCATGATTCATGGTCGAGAAGATCGGCTTTCTACTCCAGTACGTTTTTCTGATGATTCTCGACCAATTTTACGTTCAAATCCCCTTGATTCATATTTGGATATTGAGGCAGTAATAGATGCTGCTAAGTCAATGGGCGTTGATGCAATACATCCCGGATATGGTTTTTTAGCAGAAAATGCAGATTTTGTTCGTAGATTAGAAGAAGAAGAAATCACGTTCATTGGCCCCTCTTCTGATGTTATTCGATTACTAGGAGATAAAATTGAAGCCCGAAAGGCGATGGAAGCAGCTGGACTTCCTGTAGCTAAAGGAAGCAGTGAATCGGTTTCATCTGCTGATGAAGCAGTATCTCTTGCCTCAGAGATAGGTTATCCTGTGATTATCAAAGCAGCAGCAGGAGGGGGCGGAATTGGAATGCAAATTGTCCATGATTCATCTGAATTTTCATCTGCTTTGAATTTGTGCCAATCTAGAGCAAGAAGTGCATTTGGTGATGACCGAGTTTTTGTTGAGAAGTATATTGAAGGAGCACAACATATTGAATTTCAAGTTCTTGCAGATGGTAAGAATGCTATTCATTTTGGAGAAAGATTCTGCAGTATTCAGAGAAGGCATCAGAAATTGTTGGAAGAAGGGCCTTGGCTTTCAGATGAAGTCCGTTCAGAAATTGGATCAAAAGTATGCGCTGGGGCTGAAGCAGTCGGGTATCGTGGCTTAGCTACTTTTGAATTTCTTAGAGATTCAAATGGTGATTTCTATTTCTTAGAAGTAAACCCTAGAGTGCAAGTAGAGCATACAGTCACAGAGATGATTACGGGAGAAGATATGGTCCAACTTGGGATTCGTGTCGCTGCGGGAGAGTCTCTTCCTTTGACTCAAGAGGATGTGAAATTTAATGGTCATGCGATTCAATTTAGAATAAATGCCGAAGACCCTAGAAAATTTGTTCCCTCACCCGGAAAACTGTGGGAATGTCATTTTCCAGGAGGTGTAGGAGTTCGGGTAGATACACATGCTCATGTTGGCTATGATATGCCTGGATGTTTTGATTCATTACTCGCTAAGATGATTGTATGGGGGAAGGATAGAAATGAAGCCATTGCTCGAAGTAGAGCCGCATTAGCTGAGACAGTAATCATTGGAGTAGATACTGTAATTCCCTTACATCGTGCAATACTAGATGAGAGAGATTTTTTGGATAGAAGGGTGACTATTCGTTATTTAGAAAATCACCCGAGTATACTTGAAGATTAATTTGTTATCCAAGTCTCCTCATACCAGGATATTGACTATTATCCTCCGAATTTTTTGTCGGATTCATGTCTTCTAATTTTAACAAATTTGTATCAGTGAAAGTTTCACGTTCGGAGATTTTTGTTGTAATTGATTCCATTGCTGCCGAGTATCCATCTCCTCTTTTTTCTCCTCCAGAATTTCTTGATGTTGCCTCAATGGCAAGAGAAGATCTTTGCGCTTGATGATCTTGATCACTTCTAAGACGTAGTAGCCCCATAGCTCTCCTAGATGCTCTCTGAGGATTGAAAGATCTTAGTAAATTGATAACTGTACTTGATCTAGATGTTGTTGGTTGTTTGATTACTAATCTTGATTGATGGTCAGGCCGTCTTAACATTCTAGAAAAACTTGGATATTCTTTCAATTCATTTGGTATTTCATCTTTAGAATCTTGAGATATTAATTCTGCTTCTACAATTTCATTCTTCTTAGCGTCTGCAACTAGTCCTGAAGATCTGCACTCTTCTCTTACTGCTTCTGAAGTTGGGGGCGGGAGAATCGATGATGGTAGAGCAAATTGGTCTTGTGCTTGACGAATAAGTTGCATACTGCTTAGTGGTCTTGTGGGAACTGGAAGATGCCTTTCTTCTTGTAGATTTAACGATGTAACTTCTGCATACGTTTTTTGTGCTAATTCAAGATCTTCTTGAATAGATGGCCGTCCATAATTGGATGCTACAGGTGTACTTTCTTTTTCTTCCATTGAACCAAATAAATCTCCGAAAATCCCTCCATCAGAAATTGCACTTTGTTCATTATAATCAGGAGCATCAAAGGCATTTGAAGCATTTCTGAATTCTTCATTTGTACTGGCTAATGCTACATTCGACCTTTCTCTATGTGCTGAACCAAAAATCCCCGTTTCAGGCATTTTATCAGTAGATTCTTGCGTAGAAAATGTGGGATTAGGTAAATCAAATAATGTTGCGTCGAAAGAGAAATCATTTTTGTTAAATGCCTGAACCTCTGAACCTTCATTACTAATGTCTCTAAATCCTCCTATTCCTGTATGAGTTGCCAATGCCTTTGCAAGATCCATTTCATTATTCATTCTAGACACGAATTCATCATGAAGCGATGGTTCTAATGTTGAATCAACTCTTATCTCTGCTCTTGTTTCTGAAAGAGATAACCCATCCAGCATCATTTCCAAGAATTGATTTAGACGAATTAAATTCTCTGTACGGCCAAGTATTCTATATCTTTCTCCGTTTTTTGTATCAATGATTAGTTGATCTTTTCTATAGCCAAGCCAAATTAAGATTACAGCACCCGAAATTACTATGGGATAAATTTTGAAACCTTGTGGGGCAAGTCTGATTCCATAAATCAATAATAGCATTGAGAAAACAGCCCACCCCCATGGAATAGCTGCTTTTGACGTTATTCTGATAGATTCTAATGCACTCAGATTCAGTCTTATTCCCCTTCCATCTGAACGAGATAATTTCAGTCCATCATCTGAAATTGTAGTGCGAAATCGCCCTTCGTTACCGACCAGCCGAAGAGAGCCGAAAGATTCGGCATCATCCTCTTCTGGTCGGACCCTCATGGGTCCGTCTTCAGAGTGCATCCAGAAGGAAGATGTTCACTTTTGACTTAAACATTTTATCATTTTCACTTGAAAATTGGTTAGTTTCTCAAATCATTCTAATTTGCCGATTATTCTTTTTTCATATTAATAGCATATCCTAATATTCTCATAGGAGCAGAGTCTAATTGACTAAGAACTACTCTTCTGTCAGAATTTTCTCTGATTATAATTGGAGAATCCCATTCGATTATAATTTTATCATTATCAAGATCCTTTACTCGTCCAACTACAAATTGTAAATCTGTAGATGCATGAATCACCATCCCGATTTCGATATTTCTTTTTTGAAATGGTGCTCTGATAAAATTTAGAGAACTTGAGTTATGAGTTTCAAACATGTCTTCATCACCACTTTTTGAAATGAGAACTCCTCTCTCCAGAGATCCTTCTTTCATATTTCTAATCGCAACTCCAACTCTATCTCCTGAATTTGCAATATCAACATCAACATCCATTACTTGAAGAGAACGAATTACTCCTGAATATCCTCCTGGAGTCACAATAATATTGTCGTGTTTTTTGATTGAACCACTCTGAACTGTCCCTATAGCTACTAAACCAACACCTTTGACATTGAAATGTTGATCAACAGGTACGCATGACTTTTTTGCAGATCTTTGGCTACGAACTTCATTGAGGTCATCAAGAAAATTCCATGCGATTTCTTTTATCTGATGAGGGTCAAATTGCTCATTGATTTTCCATGATTTCAATCCTGCTTGTTCTAGAATTGTTTTGATCTGTTCTGGGTCAACCCAACCTCCTTCTTCAGGGTTAATTACGACTAATCCTCTTTCGATTCCTGCAATACTTGATGCTACTAAGACTTCACCAATTGAAGCATCTACCTTCTTTATTTCGATTATTGCAGCATCGGCGATATCCAAACTTCCAAGTAACGGTCTCATTTTCTCAGGATGTTTCCTCGGTCTTAGGAAAGTAAGAGCATCTTGTACATCTCCTCTTTGTTCTTTGTAAATATATGATTCAACATCTCTGTCATCTGTTTTTTTACCTAATTCTCTAGCAAATGATTCGTCTGAGAAGCACAAGATATTCAAGACAGACATTTTTTCACATCAGTAAATCAATAGTTTTCAATCCGAACGCTTCATTGCATTTCTAGCATCATCGGCACGTTTCCATAATTTCTCTTCTTCTTCCGAAGATGGAGCGAATTGAGGGATTGGAATTGGTCTCATTTGCGAATCAATTGCGACCATAAAAAAGAATCCTTCACATATTTCTTCTCGTTCCCATTCACTTCGATTTAACCTTCGTGCAATAACATGCACTCCAGCAGTATGTGTGCTTGTGTGGACGACTTTTGCCGTTGTTTCTATCAAATCACCTTGGAAAGCAGGTCTTTTGAATTTTAAAGCGTCTATAGAGACTGTAACAAATTCTCTATGAGCAAATTTACTCGAGACCATTCCGGCAGCAGTATCCATAATGCTTAGTAGTCTTCCTCCAAATAATGTATTATACGAATTAGTATGTTGCGGAAAAACCTCATCCATTTTGGTGACTGGTTCGGTGGAATATGGCCCCTTCATTGTTACTCCGTCGTAGCCCCTCTCATTTCAATAAAGCCATAATTAGGGTGATAGAATTGAGTTTATTGATTGATTTAGTATATCCAAATTTTATGCTCGAAGATGAGTGGTGTTTTAAGTCAACGAAACGTCCACAGTATACCCACCGTACGGTGAGGAGTGACAGAAAATGAATGGAACGAACAGAACCCAACGCACGCTGGCGATTTTTATTACCGTGTTAATGCTGACAATGGGATTGGCTCAGGCCGCCTCGGTGAATAGTTATTCTAACGGTCAATCAAGTGTTGATATTTCTCTAGATGATCCGTCGACATATACTGATTCAGTATCCGGATCAATTAGTTTACCCGAGGGAGAAACTGTAAACGCTGCTGCCATGGTTGTTTCTACAGATTCTGTAAATTATGGATATGCTGAACGCTATGACGCATTTTCAACTAGTTATGGGGCATTCTTGTGGAATCCATTGTACAATGGTGGATTCACTCAATATTCCTCTACAAGTGATTTCACTGAAGATGAATCCACTCTGTCTCTCTTTTCTCTAGGGTACAATGAAGATTTTGAAAGTCCAGTAAATTTCAATGTTGGACCTCCGATAAACGGTATGCCTGAAAATAACTGGGAAATCGGACAAGTAGAGAACGGTTTTCCAATCAACCGTTGCGGGTCAGGAGACAGTTGTTATGGTACAGACTTTGATAGTGTTGATTACCGCTCGTCAATGGGTGAATATCAATACGAATTAACAACTGAATCTGAGTATGTTTGGGCTGGGAAATCTTCCGCATCATTCATGTCTTTCCATAATCTGTATTACAGAAGTGCAGGTGCTGGTACTAATGTATACTACGAAGATTGTGCTTACGTAATGATTCAGTCTTCGACGGATGGGTCCTCTTGGGGCCAATTTGAATTCTTACCACTGGATTTATCCAATACATCTGGAATATCTGGAGGAAATGGAATTTATCAGCGCGGAACATCTGTTAATCAGGTTACTACAAAGTGTAACAAAGAAACATTCCCAACAGGTGCTAGCCTGATTGGAGGTACTTCTAACAATTCACAAACTGCAAGTACTGCAGGATGGGCAAATGTAGGGCTTGATCTTTCTAGCTACGAGGGCGAATATGTTCGATTGAAGTTTGTATTAGAAAAGAACGATGTTTCAGATCCACCTGTAAGCCCGGAATTACAAGGATGGTACATAGATGCACTTCGAATTGGAGATCCATTACCTCAATCTGGAAGTGTAACTTTCCGTACTTTCTCTAGTAGTTCAACATCGGGAACAAATTCTCCTAATGGTTTTGGATTCCTTAATTTGGATGCTACAGTCCCTGGTGATGGTTCATTGACAATAGATGTTTTACAGCCGGGAAGTAATAATATTATTTCAGATAGAAATGGAAATACTCTTTCAGGGCTTTCTGGTTCTATCATTGAATTATGGGATATTGACACAGATACTACTCCTTCCATAGATCTTCGGTTTAATTTCAATTCAGGAATCAATCAGTTGAATTCTCCTGAACTATTTAGCTTCAACATTGGCACTCGTTTTAGCTTTGGCTTCAATGCAACAATGGGTATTGAACAATCAAATGGTATGATGATGCCAGGTAAATGGGTCAGTTCTCCTGTAACAGATTCTTATGCAGGAGTAATTCCTCTGTGGCAAGATTCTTCATTCTCTCCACCATTAACAAGGCTTGGATTTACAAAGACAGTCACTGCAATCAAACCATATGTAACTGATGACTGTCCAGATGGAACCGCTTCGATTCAGATTATTGCCAATAATCCTCTAGCAATTCCTGGTCCTATGCCTATGACTACAGTATCGAATAATACTCGATATGAGTTCTCTGCTGGAGTTCAAGGCTTTGGGATTCGAGCAAACTATTCTAGCGTTCAATGCGAATTAACTGGAATACATGCGGATTTAGAATTTGCTCATTATGCATCTGGAGTTTCGTTGGATGTTGCAGGAGATGGTGATATTGAATGGGGCATGTTAGAATCTGCTTTTGGTGCGTTTGGTGAACAAACTAAGTTCCGCACTGGAACTGTAGATGGTGAAAATATTGGTTCATCATCATCCACTGTCACTCTTACGGCAGGAGGAGTGGGTCAAGGTGCCACATTCATGCTTCCTAGAGGTGCTGATGTTTCCAATGCATTAATTGGATTTGAGAATAACCAAATTGAAGATGCGACGATATATGTTGCAGCAGCAGCTCAAGAAATAATGATTGCAGATATTCAGGACTACACTGAATACGTTCCCGGATTGGTGGTTAACGAATTTGGAGATTTAGAATCTGCATTGAACACTCTTCTAGACTATGATGAAACTGTAGTTCCATCTTCATGGGAAGATGATTTTGGTAATGAATGGATTCTTTTCAGAATGAAGGTTGAGAGTAGTACTGCTACCATTGGTTCTACCATTACCTTCAGAGATTTGTTAATCAATTATGATTGGCAAAGAGTAATTTCAGATGGTAATAATTTGGCACGTGAATTATCTCAAGGTGTTGCTATGGGCAACGCAGTTGGCGGCAGTGTTGATGTTCCAATGAAATGGTCTTCTGAGACAGGAGGTGGAATCTCTCTTGGACAATTGAGCATTACTACTAGTACCGGCCATTCAAGTACGATTTCTCTCACAAATGGTTTCTCTGGATTATATGATGATGGTAATATCTACGAGATTGTAACAACTCATGAAGTAACTAGTCAAGGACAGAACCTTGCCGGAGCATCTCTCTTGATGGAAACTTCGAGAGGTAATATTGAGTTACAATATACCTCCTCTAACGATACATTTTGGGAAGTATCAGATCCGGTTGATGGTATATCATTAGCAGTAAGTGTAACTTCTGGTACTTCTCCTATGCAAATTAACTGGAGATTCAGAGTCTCATCTGATTGGGATGATACTGCCTTTGTTCAGATATATACTTCTTCAATTAGCGATACTGGTATTGTAGGTTTACCAGCGGCTTCTTCATTACAACCCAGTATTGGAAATGCAGTTGAGAATGATGCCAGCATTACTGACTTTAGAGTATACAATCAAGCAAATATTGAACAGACCGATCTTAACGATGTAAAGAGTAGTCAGACTCTAGTACTCACTGGAAAGGTACGTTTCCAAGATATTGATGTTTCTCCAGATCCATCTAATTATTTCCTTGTTCTTGAAGAATTAAACACATCAAATACTCAGACTGAAGAATGGTTGGAGGTAGATAGAGTAGGAGGGACAGTTGGAGGAGATTTCACTTGGTCTCCAACTTTACCAACTCAGACTGCAGGGTCTAAGACCTATCGATTTAGAATGGCTAATTTCACCGGAGGTGACCAATTATGTCCTCCAGTAAGTTACAATCCAGATATGGATTGTGCAATTAGAATGCAAGTTTCAATGGACCCATTACCTCCTCAATTGGTGAATATCAGTGTGATGGATGGTTCTACATGGCGAGATTTAGGGGACAATACTTGGATTCCTGCAAGAAATTGTCAAACGTTCAGAATCGTTGTTCGAGATAATCCTATTGCTCCAGATACACTTTTCCTGAATTATTGGGTTGAGAAAGATCATGACACTAACCTTGATCGAATTGCAGATATTGGAGAATACGCTCAGGTGCCTTTAGTTCGTCAAACTATGAGTAATGAATCGGTATATATGATTGATAATCAAGGAACTCAATGTATTAGCGATATTGCTAATCAGGGATTAATGAATAGTCCATTAGTCAGCCTGTTCGTTTCTGGCACTGATGTTGGGGGTAATTCAGTAACGAGTTCAGGTTCACCTGGTATCCCATTTGATTTGGTAACTTACCAAGCCATGGCTTCTGTCCAAGCTAGTGTAACATCATTTAGAATTCAGGATGGATTTGGAACCGAATTAACCAGTGCTAATACGACAATGTATGGTGGAAATGTATACCATCTAAGAGTTAGGGGGTCAGATGGAAATGGTTGGGGCGATTTAGCCCAAGTTCGAATCAATTTGAATCCAATTGTTTCTGGAGATATGGTCATCAATTATTGGCCTGCAAATGATACTGCTTGGACCGATTCTGATTGGATCACTATTTTGGATTTTGAAACCGATGGAGTTGGCCCTGAAATGCGTAGATTAGATGGAGGAGTTCTAATTGATCCGTTTGAAACTGACTTCGTTTTGGATATTCCAGTAGTTCTTGCTTGGTCAATTTCCACTGTTCCAGGAATTGTAACACCTCAAGTTGAGGTAACAGACTTTGATCCTAATAACGGTGGATGGACAACAATCTCATCACAAGCAGGTAATTACAACCAGAGATGGAAGTATTCAGATAGTTTCAAACTTGATAGATCTACATTTTCAGTAGAAGATACGATTGGTTTCATTACTCCTGATGTAGGGGATAGAGAAGCTGGCTTCGTTTATCCCGGAGACATGCTCAGAATTAGTGGACAGTATGCTTTCTCAGAACGGTTATCAGATGGAATAATTATCAATCCTCAGATTCCTCTCATTCTTCGAATAGAACGTCAAGAAGTACAGCCTGATGGGGAAAGAGGATTCTTCTATGCTCCGTCGCAAGTCTATGATTATCCATTTGATAATGGTACATTTGACATATTGCACCCTGCACCTACTCAGTCAAATGCATTTACTTTCACGTTCTCATTGATTGGATTACCTTCTGGTGCTACTGATGGAACTTCCCCTGTTGACAGTATATTTTACGTCAATGTCGATAGCGAAGCACCAAGTGCTGCTAATACTGGTTCATGGGAAATAACAGATGAAAATTCTGAGGAAATTGGACCTGGAATTATTTCTTCAACTCAATTTGATTGTATTTCTGTGAAGGCATTTATTCAAGAACGACAAAAATTGCAAGAAGGAGATGTACTTCTGAACTGGATGTATTTTAAGGATGGAGGAAATTGGACTGAATTCTATCAAGCGTTCCCAGGAATTTCACATTTCAGTATTCCAATGGATTTGGATATTAATGCTGATCCGATTCGAGCGTCTGTTAACTGTATAAATCTCTGGAATGCAACTTTGCCAAGCGACCTCACTGGCGTCGAACTTCGGTTTTGGATATCGGGAACTGATTCTGCTGGAAATGTGATTTCAGGGGCAGGGAATTATCAGAGTGGATTCGATGGAGGAGTTTTCGAATTAAGATATGAATCTGCGAGTTTTGAAGTCAAGAATCTACTGCTTTCTGATATCACTCCTGCAGTTGGAGAAAGTATAGATTTGATTGCTTCAGTCACAAACAATGGAAACAAGGCAGGTTACTTTACTTGCAAAGTTGTTACAGTAGTTGGAGGGCAAGTACAATCTTCTAGAGACATAACTACTCCGATAGAGATTCAACCTTTAGAAGAATATTCTTGGAGAATTGAAATGGGTGATTTCGCTACACCTCAGGTTAATGTGAAGTATCAAATTGTGAACAATGATACAGGAGATGTAATCGCAGAATCAACCACCTTCCCGGTAACAGCAGAATCAGATAATAGTGCAGGGTTTGATGCAGCAACAATTGGTTTGATTGCTTTATTAGCAATTTTATTGATATCAGTTGTTGTGGGTATTCTAGTGTTTGTTCGAAAAGGTAGTGACGAAGATGATGATTTCATAGAAGATGATGATTTCTTGCCAAGTGGAGAAGCAGTTTCTCCTTTGAAATCACGTTCTCCTCCATCAAGAGGCCCACCATCTCGTGGTCCTCCTAAGGAAGAGACTGAGATGGAAAAGGCTCTACGAGAATTTACATTCTGGGATGAAAACACCATTCAGGGATATTTCGATATGGGTTGGTCTATTGATCAGTTACGAGATTGGTTAGCCGAGCAGAATCAGTGAGCATTGTATGTCAGTAATTTCTTTAGATTGGAGCCCAGTTAATTGGGAGGATCCAAATGGAGGATTTGTTAGACTTTTACCCTTCTCTCCATTAGTTGATTTTTCAGAATCATTTGGAGAATGGCATGGTTTAGCTTTGATAGCATCATCTGAAGAACCACAGTTGTGGGATGAACAATATGAGGAAGATCAAGAATCACCTAATATTGTTCGAGATGCAATGATTGCTCAAATGGGCCATTCAGGAAGAATGGTCAAAGAGATGACATTTTTGGAACATGACTCCATAGGAAAATTCCCTGATCCGATACCGTTCAAAAGTTTTCAATCAGCAAAAAAATCAGAAAACCCAGTTTGGTTTCTAGAGCCAGATATGGATGATGAAAATTGGGTGAAATTAACTCTGGATGGGGTAGATCAAAGAGCATCAATTTGGAATCTAATTCAAAGTATTGGTTCAGGAAGAAAAATGATGAAAATAGCTCGAACAATAGCAAAATCTACATCTCCTCATTCTGATGATTTACAGATTCATATTGCTTCATCTCTTTCTGCTGCATGGTGGGTTATTGAAACAAATCACTTGACTGAAGACTTGCATATGAGAATAAATCATAGAATCGCATCTAGGATACGCGGTTCATTACGTAGTCTTTGTCAATCCCATAATGGACAGATTGATGTTGAGAAGTCTGCAGTGCTTCTTGTACCAGTCCCCTTGGTTCGGTTACAAGGAGTCCTCGCGGCTCTAGATGCCTTACCCGATACTGAAGAAATGAAACAGGAGGAAGAATAATGGCTAGACCCGAAATAGTTATTGAAAATCAGGTATTCAGATTTATTACACCTGAGACCTTAGATTCTGACTATATTGTTAGTGAAATTGGAGCAGTCCGATCTGGTAGTTTACTAATCAAACAGCTTAGAGACCCTCCGTATACTATTTTGATAGATGTGCCAAATAGTTCGATTACAATTCATGGATCAACCAAAGAGGTTCTCGCAAGAATGGCGGTATCTGAATTATTACTCGGACTAGGTCTACCTGATTCTGGTCTAAAAACAGAAATTGGACCTGTCACCTCTTCGTGCTCTATGCCCTCATCTGTAGACATTGACCGGGCTGCAGATGTTTTGTTATCTGCCAAAATTGAACAGAAGTTAGATGCCATTAAGATAGCAGATACTCGTCACGAAGTAGAAGTGTTGGTTTTCAGAAACGGTAGAACTGTAATTCTCGATGCAATTAGTCATCGAATTGCACAACGTGCTGCAGAATACTGGATAAAGAGATTCGAACGTCTTCGGCTCTTCAACTGAGGATGGATAATGGAAGATATCATTCACCTTTGGGATGGAGAGAAATGGAATGGACCTATCACTGATGGCCATTTACATTTAGATAGAAAAGGCCGTTGTTTGGATGCAGCTATTGATTTCGAAAGTTCAGGAGGAACTAGACTAATTCTTGTTCATAAGCCGAATTTTTCGAAATTACCTGAAGATATAGATGATGTATCTACTGCTTACTTGGAAACAATATCGATTGCAAATGAAGTAAGAACATCAACTAATATTCATGTTCAAGTGATTTTAGGACCTCATCCCGTAGTTTGGTCCCACCAAATTGAATCACTAGGAGAAAAAAGAGCAACCGAACTTCATATTGAATCTGTTGATTTGGCATTAAGATACTTTGAATCTGGAGATTGTGTAGGTATTGGAGAGATAGGTAGGCCTCATTTTCCAGTATCTTCTGAAGTTTGGGAATCTGCTAATAGAATGTTGGAAGAATTATTGACAAGATGTTCAAAGAAGAATGCTCCAGTTCAATTTCATGTTGAAGACAAAGGATCTTCTACATTCCAAGAATTGAGTCAAATTTGTTCTAAAGCAAATTATCCTAAGTCGATTGCTTTGAGACATTATGCTCCTGCGGATGTTTCCCCTTCTTTCACCTCAAAACTTCCTGTTACTGTGAGTATGGGTAGAGGTTCAGTACAGAAAATTGCTTCAACAATAGATGTTAATTTATTGTTTAAAGGAGACCATCCTCCAGTACTTATGGAAACAGATTATCTTGATGATCCTAAACGTCCAGGAGCAGTTTTAGGTCCACGAACTATTGCAAAGCGGACAAATGAACTTGGTAAATTACTTCAAATCCCTAAAGATGAGGGAGGTCAAGGTTGGAAACAAGAAGAAATATCTCAATTTCTATGGAAAATTCACCGTGTTTGGCCAGACATGCTGTACGGCGAATGTAGGTGATTAACTACTCATTTTTCGGCAACGGTCATATGCGTCCAGTGGCCGACTTAGAGAATCGAGGGGGGTTAGTTCGATTCCATGTTGGAACTAGAAGGAAAGACCGCACTAATTTTTGGAGTTGCATCTGAAGACTCAATTGCATGGGCAATTTGCCAACATTTGGCTAAAGCAGGATGTCGATTGATATTAGGTTATCAGCCAAGATATCGCAGTAGATTGTATCAACTCAAAGGGCAATTGGAATCGATTGATGCCTTCTATCCTTGCGATGTAGCTACAGACGAACAAACAAAGGAATTTTTCGATGAATGGCAGAAAGAATCACCCGGTTCGAAAGCAGACATTATTGTTCATGCAATCGGGTTTGCACCTAGAGAAACTTTCGATAGACACATGTTATTCAATGAGATGGAATCAATAGATTTGGCTATGAAGATTAGTGCACATTCATTACAACGATTGATGAGACATTCTGTTCCTTACCTGAATGATGGATCATCTACAATTACTCTAACTTATGCTGCTAGCAGTCGTTATGTTCCTAATTATGGAGTAATGAGTATAGCTAAAGCAGCATTAGAGTCATGGGTTAGAGAGTTAGCAGCACGTTTGGGGGAAAACGGACACCGTGTAAATGCAATTTCAGCAGGCCCAATCAAGACTCTTGCCGCAGGTGGAATTCCGGGATTTGATAGAATTCTAAATCATGTTGAACGAAATTCACCCTTACGAAGAAATACAACTCAAGATGATGTTGCAGGAGCAGCGGTTTGGCTTGCCAGCCCTCTAAGTGGAGCAGTTACAGGACAAATTTTGCACGTCGATTGTGGATATAGCATTACTATGGTCCCGGAGAGCATCAATGATTGAGGTGAAGAAATGCAACTGGATGAATCTCCTCAAGATCCTTTTGAACCAGTTGCAATTGTTGGGTTAGGTGCAATTCTTCCTGATTCGGATGATGCTGAAACGTTTTGGCAGAATGTGATTAATGCAAATGTGTCTATTGAAAATGTTCCCGAGGATAGATGGATTGTTTCAGATCATTGGCAAGAAGGTGGCCCAAAGAATATTCCAGAAGGAAAGACGTATTCTAGAATTGGTGCATTCGTAAAAGATTTCGAATTTGATTGGAAACGTTGGCGTGTCCCTCCAGGAACATTATCTCAGATAGATCTTAGTCAACAGTGGGCAGTTGCAGTATCGGCTGCAGCTTTGGAAAATGCTGGATATCTTGGTGATGAGGCAGAAAGAGAAATTCCCAATTCAAGAACAGGAGTTGTATTTGCAAATGCTTTAGGGGGGGAGAATCGAAATTTATCCAATCATCGTGTTTGGGCGGATTCATTTGCTAGAAAAGCCGTAGAAGCGGGAATGCCTGAAGATTCAGTTGATGTTTTCAAGGAATCAATAACAGAAGGATTACCTAGAGTAGATGAAGATACAATGCCAGGGGAATTAGCAAATGTTGTAGCAGGAAGAGTTGCAAATTTACTTGATCTCCAAGGCCCAAATTATGCTACTGATGCAGCATGTGCTAGTACTTTTGCTGCTGTAATGGACGCTTGTCATCTACTTCAATCAAGACAGGTAGATCTGATGATTGCAGGCGCCTCTGATCGAACTATGGATCCCGCAACCTTTGCTAAATTCAGTGCAATAGGCGCACTTTCTCCCTCTCATTCAACTCCCTTTGATGCAAGTGCAAATGGATTTGTTATGGGGGAAGGAGCCACTGCATTTGTTCTCAAACGGTTGGATGATGCATTAGGTGATGATGATACAATTTATGCTGTAATTCGAGGTATAGGGGCAAGTAGTGATGGCCGTGGAAAAGGGATTACTGCACCTAGTACTAGGGGGCAAATACAAGCATTATGCCGTGCTTATCAACAAGCGGGATATGGCCCAAATTCTGTGGAATTAATCGAAGCACATGGGACTAGTACAGTCGTAGGAGATGCTACTGAACTTACTTCATTAGCAGAAATTTTTGGAGAAAAAACTCAAGTTGGTAGTGTTGCAGTTGGTTCAATTAAGAGTCAAATTGGTCATTTAAAAGCAGCAGCAGGTGGAGCAGGTCTTCTCAAAGCAGTTTTTGCTTTGCATCATCGAACAATCCCTCCGTCTGCTGGTTTCTCTGAACCTAATCAGAGTCTTGATTGGCAAAAAATACCATTTTTTGTTCCTGTAGAACCTCTTGACTGGCCAAAACCGAAATCTCATCCAAGAAGAGCATCAGTTAGCGCCTTCGGTTTTGGCGGTACTAACTTCCATTGTGCTTTGGAACAATTTGATTCTGATTTCCATTCATCTTTAGTCTCTGAATGGAAATTACGTAGAGATGCATATTTGATGCGACCGAAAGCAGGATTTTCTGATAATGTACTAAACAGTGTATTGAAGAAATATGGTATTGAGGATAAAGAAGCATTTCTTAATCATGCGGCAAATTTCGATTCAGACGATAACGAATATTTGAATCGCAAGGAATTAACAGCAGCCGCAGATGCCTATTCGAAAAATGATTCAGGAATGGATTGGGGCGAACTTAAGAGTATAGAAGGGGGTTTACTTTTACTAAATGCAAAAGATAGTTCTTCTTTGATTGAATCTATTGCTTCTCTGAGTTCTGAATTTTTCGATGGCTCGTCGAATTTTGATTCAGATCCAAATGGAAAACGTCTTTCTTCCATACTTCCAAATATTTCTAAGAATTTTGAGGCAAAAGGAATACGTCTCGGAATTGTAGCAAATTCATGGGAGATTTTGGAGAAAAGAATGAAGATGGCTTCCAGTTCTTTAGAGGATCCTTCAAAATGGGAATTTCTTGCTAAGCAATTCATTTTCATTTCTGATTCCCCTCCAAATCAAGACCAGTTGCTTGCACACATGTATCCTGGTCAAGGCAGTCAATATGTTGGAATGACGTATGATCTTTCCAAGAGATTCAGAATAATTAGTGAAACCTGGAAGGAAGCAGATATTGTGATGAATAAGATCATCGGGGAACCACTTTCTGAATTCGTTCTTCGTTCAAATTTGACAGAAAATGAAAATGCAGAGGCAGAAGAGAAATTGAAGCAAACAGAATACACTCAACCTGCTATGTTAACAGCAGATCTTGCTATTGAACGATTATTGAATCAACATGGGATTCACCCTGATATGGTTGCAGGACATAGTCTTGGAGAATATGCTGCGTTGATGGTATCGGGGATCTTACGCTTTGAGGATGCTCTCAAAGCTGCTGCTGCTAGAGGAACTGAGATGGGAAGCGTTGATGTCCCAGATAAGGGAATTATGGCTTCAATAACAGCACCGTATGATGTTATCGAATCGGTATTAGATTCTGTTGATGGATATGTGATTGCAGCGAATAAGAATTCTCCGAACATGACAGTGATAGCGGGGGAAACTGAACCGATGCGTGAAGCAATGAAGAAATTCGAAGAAGGGGGAGCAACTGTAATTCAACTCCAGACAAGTCATGCATTTCATAGTCGAATAGTTGCTCCTGCGAACGAACCCCTCCGCCGATTCTTAGAAGGGTTAGAAATCTCTCTACCTTCAATTCCAGTAACTGCTAATGTGGACGGTTCATTCTATCCCGATTCAGTTAGTGAGGATGAAGAAGTTAAGGATGTAATACTCGAAAAGTTGGCTCCTCAGATGTCATCTGCCGTTGAATGGACATCTCAAGTAGAGTCTATGAGAGATGCTGGAGCAAAAATATACTTGGAAGTAGGCCCTAAACGCGCCCTCGCTCTATTTACAGGACAGATACTGGATGAACATGAATGCATAGTGAATATTACAAATCATCCTAAAGCCGGAGGCATTACTTCCTTCTTTGGAGCATTAGGAATGCTTGCAGTGGCAGGAAGATGTCCCGAAATTCATTCACTTTCTTCTGAAATTCATACTGCTGAATTTAGTGCTGGGCCAATCGAAACATCTCTACAAAATAATGTAGTAAGACATTCTTTAGAGGAAGAATCTCTACGAATCCGAGCACGTCCTCTTCCAAATGGTTCTGTTTCTACATCAATTAAAAATTCAGAGTCGAATGTTAGTGTTTCTTCTTCTAATGTAATGGAAACAGAGTTTCAAGCAAGTCGTCGAATTTCTACATCGATTGCTGAAATTTTTTCAGAACACGTTGGGTTCCCTTCCTCTGTTTTAATTGGAGCAGTTTCACTTAGTGAAATTGGTTTAAGTTCCGAAGCACGTTCTTCAATTGTAAATGAAATTCAATCAAAATTTCAAGTTAGAACCTCTGATCATTCCTCTTTTACTACAATACAGGACTTTACTGATTGGATTGAAGTAATTCCTCAGATGAAAAGTTCAACTCTAGATTCTACTGTTTTAGAAAAAATATCTTCTGATCCCCCTGTAGTTTCAGGTGTTTCATTGGGCCTTCCAGGTCTTTCTGAAGTCTTTGATTCTGAAGGATGGGATGCAATATTGAGTGGTAAAAATCTCATTTCTGAATTACCTGATGATATGAAAGAGAAATTACTCTCTAAACGAATAGTTCGGTTGGTAAAGGAAGAGGATGGAACTGCAAATCTTGTTCCTGCTGATTCAGTTGAAACAATTCCACAACTTGCTGGAAGAGGGGGTCATTTCGATCTTTCAGAACAATATGGAATAGATCCACATTTAGTCGATGCTTTTGATATTGCAACCTCTCTTTCTTTTGCAGCTGGTTTAGAGGCACTTTCCGATGCGGGATTGCCTTTGATTCCAGTTGAACAGAAAAACAGTGCGGGCAAGAGAATGATTCGTCGTTGGTCTCTTCCAGATGAAGAAAAAGATCGAACTGGAGTTATTTTTGCATCAGTATTTCCCGGATTACAGAAAGCGATAGATCATGCTTTGAATAATGGACAAGTAAACAATGGTCATTTTGATCGTAAATATTTACTTCAAGTTCTTTCGATGGGGCATAGTCAATTTGCGAATTGGATAGGTGCAAGAGGACCGAATTTAGCAATTAACAATGCTTGCGCATCTACTCCTGCAGCATTTGCCATAGCGGAAGATTGGATGGCAACGAATCGTTGTGACCGGGTGATTATTGTCAGTGGAGACGATTCTACAGGTGATACTCTGATGCCTTGGATTGGAGCTGGATTTGCAGCAGCAGGAGCACATGCAATGGGTAATGATGTGGAAAAAGTTGCATTGCCTTTCGATGCTCGACGTCATGGTATGCTATTGGGTATGGGTGGAGCAGCATTTGTTTTAGAACGAAATAAAGATTCTAGAGAAAGAGGTGTAACTCCGTATGTAGAAGTATTGGGTGCTGAAATTGCGAATAGCGCCTTCCATCCTACACGATTGGATACGGAACACGCAGCACAAGTCATGAACCGTTTTGTTTCAAGAATGGAAAATAAATGGAACTTGAAACGTGACTCTTTGGTAGATGATATGACATTTATGTCGCACGAACCTTATACTCCTCCAAGAGGAGGTTCAGCTTCAGCAGAAGTTTCTTCACTTCGAGCTGTTTTTGGTGATGGTGCTTCTAGAATTCTCATTACCAATGGGAAAGGATACACTGGCCATCCTATGGGAGTAGGTTTAGAGGATGCAATTGTAATCCGAGGACTTGCTGCAGGTCGCCTTCCTCCTATTGCAAACTTTTCAGAGCCAGATCCTTCATTAGGAGAACTCAATCTTTGTACTGGCGGAGAACATAATCTAACCTATGCGCTTCGACATGGTGCGGGTTTTGGTAGTCAGATTGCTCTGACATTCCTTCGAAGGATTGCTTTATCAGATACTGCAAGATTTACTCCCGGAAAAATCGAATCTTGGGTCAAACGTCATACTGGTTCCTCATCAATTCATCTCCGATTACTTGATAGAAAATTAGTGGCATATCTTGATCCTGATGAAGACCTAATTGGAGGCGTCGAAGGAGATGAAATACATCTTGAATCTAATATTGAATATGAAGAAAAGCCTGTTAAGATAACTGAAACATTTGTAACTCAAATTGATGATACTTCAGTTTCAGAAGTTCAGCCTGAAAAGTCTGATTCTGAACCAATTTCTACCTCTGAAAACATAGTTGATTCAGATATTGAAGCAAGTGTTTTGGATGTAGTGGCAGAAGCAACAGGTTACCCATCTGAATTCCTAGAATTAGATGCTGATATGGAAGGTGAATTGGGCATCGATTCGATTAAACAAGCGGAAATTATGGCAGAACTCAGAGGGAGATATGGTCTTCCAGTTGATGATTCATTCCAATTAAGGGAGTATCCAACATTAGGTCATGTAATCGGATATATTTCGTCATTTGGTGATGCATCTACTCATGTTGTCCAATCAAAATTGGCTGAACTAGAGTCTGAACCACCACCTCTTGATAATCCAGTAGTTGAGTCAACAAACGATGAAGAGAAGATTTCTCAAATTTCTGAATCAGTAGTTGAGGGTGTAGTTTCGGTAGTCGTCGAACATACAGGATATCCTGCTGAATTCCTTGAAATGGATGCAGATATGGAAGGTGAATTAGGTATCGATTCAATCAAACAGGCCGAAATAATGGCAGATCTTAGAGAACAATTTGGTATTCCAGTAGACGAAGAATTCCAATTAAGAGATTATCCAACATTAGGGCATGTGATTTCGTATATAGCCTCCTTTTCTCAATCGGATGAACAGTTAGAAACAGTTGTTGAACCAATATCGATAGAACACGAATTGGAGCCAGAGCCTTCCATAGTGTCCTCAATTTCGCAACGTGGAATTGAAACTAAACAATTTGACATTCAATCTAAACGATATCAGATTGAAGTTGAGCAATGTGAATGGTCCACATCCGAACCTCTAGATATTCAAGGCAGAAGTATCATTGTTACTGACGATGCCTGGGGAATTGCAGGTACGTTATGTGATGCTTTAGAAAATAAGGGCATAGAAGCTGTACGTGTATTCTTAGATCCTAGTGTGACGAATGGCCCTATCAGAGAAAGAGATGGTGAAGTAGACGTTATTCGAGTTGCACCTGCTGATGAAGAACAGATATCTGAATTAGGAGAAATTGTTCGTTCTATCGCCCCACCTGCCGGAATTATTCATCTCGCACCTGTCCGATTAGCAGGTGTTCCTTGGGAAGATCCTACAACAAGATCTCATCTCGATTATTCAGTAACTGCATTATTCGGAATCCTCAAATGTTTGGATAGTGATTTGAAGGATGCAGATTCTGGATTAATAGCCTCAGTTTCTGCATTGGATGGAAGGCACGGTGTTGAAGGAGCTCGATTTAATTCGATTTCAGCAGGAGCACATGGAGGAGTGAAAAGTTATGGCCGAGAACGCCCTAATTTGAGAAGCAGAGCTATCGATTTAGATCCTAGCCTATTAACTGAACCAGAAACATTAGCAGAAATGTTGCTAACAGAAATTTTCGAGCAAGAAACACCTAGAGAGTTGGCTGTGGATAAAGATGGGTCGCGATATCGTTTGAGTCTATTTGAAGAAGAATTAGAAGATTCAATATTATCGCTCTCTTCTGATGATGTATGGGTTGTATCTGGTGGGGGCGCAGGAGTAACCGCAGCATGTATTATTGAGACTGCAAGGGTGTCAGAAGATGCTGGAGCCAGATTTATTCTTCTAGGACGTTCGAAATTAAATGCAGATCAAGCATCGTTGGTGAATTCTTCAGATGAAGTTCTTGAACAAGAAAAGAATGCTCTACGTGAAAGGATGATTGAAGAAAAAGGTGAGAAAGTTTCTCTCAAGGAATGGAATCATCAGTGGAGTAAATGGCTTCGTGGTTTAGAGATTCATAAAACTCTTGAGTCAATCCGTTTAACTGGAAACGAAGCGATATATCTTAGCGTAGATGTTACAGATTCAGAAACAACAAGAGAAATACTTCGAGGAGTTAGTGAAAATCTAGGTCCTGTTACTGGAATAGTACATGGAGCCGGAATTGAAGATTCAACACCGTTTGAAAGAAAAGAATCCTCTACTATGGAACGAGTCCTTTCTGTAAAGGTAGATGGATGGAGAAATATTGTTACCGCATTAGAATCTGATCTACCGAATATGAGATTCCTTTGTTCATTTACAAGTATTGCAGGACGACAGGGTAATGCAATGCAGTTTGGTTACTGTGCCGCTAATCAGATTTTGGATGTTGAGATGGCCAGGATTGCAGCACACGAGGAAGCCCCTCGTGCAGTTGCGATTGCTTGGGCGCCTTGGGGTGACATCGGAATGGCAACACGAGGGTCTCTTGAGACAATCTTTGAGCGTGCAGGAATCGATATGATCCCATCTGATCAGGGGGCTTCGAGATTTGTTGATGAGGCTCTTAGAGGAGGGAATAGAATGGTAATGATTTCTGGTTCTTTAGGAGAACTAGATGACGAAGAATCAACGCGTCTTCCTTCACAACCATTACCTGAAGAAATTTCTGAGCTTATTTCTGAACCGTTGTCCTTCCCATTTGTTAATCGTGTAGAATCAATAGAGCCATTTTCTAACGTAATGATTTCTTCTGTTTTAGATGTTAATTCTCATCCATATTTGATTGATCATGCAATTGATGGTGTTGCATATATGCCTGGCGTTATGGCAATGGAGGCATTTGCTGAAGCAGCACGAACTATGTGGCCAATGTGTGTAGTAGATGGTTTTGAGGATGTGGAATTTGGTCTTCCAGTAAAGGTCACTAAAGACTCGAAATCGATTAGGATTACAGCATCATTTGAAAGACAAGATGACAATCATATCTGGATACAATGTAGTTTAGAGACAGATTTGATGAATTCTAAAGGAGAGGTGTTTGGGGATCCTAAATCTCATCACAAGGGTGCAGTTAGGATGTTGAAGACAGGTGGTCTAGCTGAAAGAGTTGAAGCCATTGATTTGGGAGAAGTCAATTCTGGTTCAGCAATTCATGGCCCTAAATTTGTTTATGATAGAATGTTCCATGGTCCAAGATTCCAAGTTCATGGTGGAATAATTGGAGGGATTTATGTTAATGGCGACAGAGGTTTAGATTCACATGCACTTTCACGTGATGAATTACCTAAGACTGATTTGTTTGCAGAAGAAGTAGGCGGTAAACAGATGAGGCTAGAATCACTTCCTATGTTGGTTGAGGCCTGTTTCCAGAATGCTGGACTAGTATCAATGGAAATAGACGGATTAGAATCATTACCAGTTGGAATTCAACATGTAGATATTGATGTTGAATCATTCAAGACTCCATTACGAATTAGATCCGTCCGTCGTTCAATTTCTGAAGATGGCGTAACAACTCATGATGCGATTATTGTGAATGAAAATGATGCTGTTGTGATTCAACTCAAAGGTCTTCAATTGAAAGGAATGGCGCCATTAACTGATAATCAGCGATTTACGTTTACTGATATTTGAGGGATCATTATGGCAGTAAATGCTTGGACTCCTTTGCATGATCCCATTTTTCTAGATATTGAAGCAGGGATGTTTTGTTCATTGTTAGAGATTCCAAGAATTCCCAGAGAAGTTTCATTCGAAGAAATTCCGTTCACTAGCTCAAATTTTGAATCTATGACTCCTAGTAGAAGAGAACAACACGCTGCTGGACGATATTGTTTGAATTCTCTTATCAACAAGGCTGAAATTCAGTATGGAATAATTTCTGAAAATTTTCCTTTGACGATTCAAACAAAAACGGGAATTAAACCTCTGAGTATTTCACATTGTGATTCCATCGCAGTTGCAGTATTAGGGGTAAATAGTGAGTCGATTGGAGTTGATATTGAATCTAAAGATAGAAGTATTTCAACTGCAATTCTTGATCAATTCTGCTCGCCTAAAGAAATTAAACATTTAATGAATGCAAGTCATACTGAGAGACTAGAAATATGGATGGTAAAAGAGGCTGTTTCCAAGGCAACAGGTGATGGGATGTCAATTGCTAAAGAAGTAGCAATTGTAGGTGATAATGCGTATTATCAGTCTTCAGTTTTTAGTATAATTAGACATGAGTATAAAGGGTATAACATAGTAGTCGCTATCGATTATTCTGATTCATCAATGGATAGTTGAACCTGTTCTCTTGAAGGAATTAAAACTAGTAAGATACCGATGATGAATAAGCAGCACATCCATGTAACGAAATCTCCGGGAACTTTGTCACTTGGTGTTGCCCCCTCCAATAAACTGAGATAGAGTCCTGAATTCGTTGGAAGAAAAAGGAAAAGCATCGCCAATCCTAGAATTTGTCGGGGCTTCATGCCACTTCGAGAAATCGGTTGTTCATCAAGCGTGTGATTGGTGGTGCGCCAGCCGGGATTTGAACCCGGGACAAGAGGTTGGAAACCTCTTGTGATAA
>CENX01114342.1_pt1 | contig 32941 bp, 25 predicted proteins | sample 361321 | NCBI WGS metagenome assembly CENX01 (sample SAMEA2619678, study PRJEB7988) | marine metagenome | isolation source: saline water (ENVO:00002010), including | reverse complement strand
TCAGCGGGGCTGGCAGTCCAATTATAGTGATCGTATTTGTTTGGATCGTTAGCCTGGTCGAGATCAAACTTGACTGCTGTGTATCCCATATCCACTGCCTCTTTAGCTGCATTGGCAAAATCTTCTGGATCTGGTAGTTTACTTTGATATAGTGCCGTATCCATATAAACCCTAATTTTATTTCTAAACTTTCCGCCCAACAATTGATAAACAGGTAAGCCTAATGATTTTCCGGCTAGATCCCAAAGAGCCGTTTCAACTGCAGTTAAAACAGCGATATACATCCCCGATTGAGCCCCCTCAAAAAATCCTCGCCTGCGGATATCTTCAAATAACCGATGCACATTGAGTGGACTCTTTCCTTTCAATCTTTCACCAAACAACTTCACTAAGTGATAAGTACCTGGAGTTGCATCTACTCCTTCACCATGACCCACAAGGTCTTGATTGGTATAAACTTTAATAAATAGGCCATGACCGGCACGAATGTAACCACATTTAATGTCAGTTATTTTAAGATTAGATGGAGATGATAATTTGGGTGTCTGCTCAATAGCATTTTCATACTCCTTACCGAAATGTACAAATGGCAGAGTGGACAGTGCTGTTGTAGCAGCAGCTTTTGAAAAAAAATCTCTTCTTGAATTTTTCATAAATATGGTTTATAATGAGATTGAAAAGGTAGAAAAAAGCTACCATGTTCTTGTTTTAAGCAGTTCTTCAATTTGTTCTTTAGGAACAGGGAGTTCATCTATATGGTCATTGAGCCATTTTGAGAAATCTTTTTCAATTTCATCAGACCATCTAGAGTCGATTTGCCCAGGAGTATATTTCTCTTGTTTTAATCGGAGGTGCCCAAACATGTCACGAAGACGAACAATCTCTGAAACCGTAACTACCTTTTCAGCCAAATGAGGTGGAATGAAAATGACTCCTCCATCTCTACCCAAGACTACATCACCAGGAATAACTGTGGCCATTCCGATTCGAGTGGGTGTATTTATTCCTATTAAAGTAGTATTCAATCTACCGTTTGGTTTGTTGAGGTGATGCGAAGGATGGTATGAACGAAAAAAAGAAGTGAAAGAACCTATTTCTTTTAATCCTTTGATATCTCTTATTGCTCCGTCATAAACAATACCATTTCCTGTTTTTGCAAAAATGGAATTTCCTAGGTTATCTCCAATGGTAGGTCCATCAATATGGGCACCAAACTGGTCAACCACATAAACATCCCCTTGAACTAAAAGGTCAATGGTCCATGCATTTTGTGATTTGATTCTTCCGTCTTGCTCGTGACCTCTTTTGTCAATGACTTTATGAATATCTGGGCGTCCAGGCACAAAAACAGCTGTAACCGCTCTTCCAATAAGAACACTGTCAGGATTTATGGTTTGCCATCCTTCGGCATATTGATAGTTAAAGTTTTCACCTTTTAAAACGGCCCAAGCCTCTTCTAAGGTTACTTGTTTCATTCTCCTTAGAATATTGTCTTGCACTTTTGGCCGTCCATCTTCAAAGCGATCCCCTTTCCACTCTGGTGTAATAAAAATAAGTTCCTTTTTTGAAATTTGCTGAGAAACAACATTAACAGAAAATAGTAAAAACAGCATTTGTATTATTGTTTTCATAATCATTTACAGGTTTGATATAGTTTAGTTGTTTTTTACTTTAAGGTATAAGTTAATAAGAAACGTTGTTTCAATTGGTTTTGTTTCTCAATTTTTTCAATACACTTAGAGTTATATATCTATCTTATTTAATTTCCAATTCTTGAAGTTTTTCTATTACATTGTCTTTTATGAGCTTAAAATAGCTGCCACAAGAGCTTAATTCATTTCTTCTTTAGGCAATGATTCAGGATGCTTAAAAAAAACTAAAAAAGACAATGGAAGGATGAAGATTATCGACCATCAAAGAATATCAAATTATAATATTTGCTATTAGATTTCGGTAGTGAGGGTATTTTTTGTCCTTGTTGGCCCCAAAAATTAAACTTAAAATAATGCTTACTGAATCCATTTTTTCAACATTTTTTGAAAGTATTTTCAACTCCATCACAAATTAGAATCAAATCGGCATAGTACAATAGTTTTAAGAAAAACGGTTCCAATAAAACATTATCAATACTGTAAGCAGCATACTTGACCATCTTTATCATTACACCACTTTCCACATCATTATTTATTCTAAGGTTATCATCTTAAGAGCGTATTGTTCCACAAAGATTAATCGAAAAAAGGAAAACTAGAAGAATACGTTTTTCACAAGAATTGATGGATCAAAATAGGAAGCAGGATGAATTTTGATTTGTAATACAATCGCTATATTTATATTCTTATTCAAAGAACGTTGAAAAGCAAAAGATTAATAGCAATATTATTAACCATACTTCTTTTGGGACTTCTTATGGTTCCATTGGACGGGACGGTAGACAGCACCTTTATGTTTTTTGTTGGACGATTTCATCCATTATTACTCCACCTCCCGATAGGAAGCTTGATTATTTTGTTTATTATGGAGGTAATCAATGATCTTCGCCCTAAGCTCAATTTAGAATCAGCCTGCAATCTTTTACTTTGGTTCTCGGTTATAAGCATTATTCCCACGGTATTGCTTGGTGTTCTTTTGGGCTCAAATGGAAGTTATGATGATGAATTATTAAATACCCATAAGTGGTTGGGTTGGTTAACAGCTCTGGTATGTGTTTGGATGCTTGTAATAAGACAAAAAAAATCATCTAGTAACAAAAATTTCTTTGCCCGTTACTACAAACTATTTTTATTTGTTAACGTGACCTTACTAAGCCTTGCAGGCCATTATGGGGGACACCTGACTCATGGTGAGGACTACTTGACAAAATATATGCCATTATCGTTAAAAAGTTTTTTAAATATTGATCCAATAACCGATGAATATTTTGCGGTCAACAAAGCAAAGGATTCAAGCTCAGAAGAGGCTTTGTATTATCAAAATTATGTGCGCCCTATATTACAAACCCATTGCTTTGAATGCCATGGTGAGGAAAAGCAAAAAGGGGAGATGCGATTGGATATCTTGGATTGGGACATGGTAAATGGCTATGACGCAGAGCGATGGCATTCAGCCCTAAACGTCATTAATTTAGGTGAAATGCCACCCAAAAAGGAAAAACAATTATCAGATGCAGAGCGTGTCGCAGTTGTGAATTGGATGACAGAAAACTTGAAAAAAGCAGCCATAGCAAAGCAAAAAGATAATAAAACGGTAATGCGAAGGTTAACAAGACTTCAATATACAAATTCTTTAAAAGACCTACTTGACGTATCTGTAAATTTTGGAGAAGTTTTGCCTGAAGATGGAAAATCTAAGATGGGATTTAGTAACAATGGTAATATTCTTCAGATTTCGTCTTTGCATATCGATTATTATCAAAAAATAGCTAGAGAGGCATTGGATAAAGCAATAGTTAGAGGTAAAAGACCAACAACGAAAAGATACAAGGTCTCACTGGGCAATCGCAAAGGGGATGGTATCTCCGGGGCCGAATTTGGAGGTTATCAAACAGCTCCTATAAATAACGAAGACTTTACCGTAGAAATTCTTGACCATCAAGGAAGACCAATAGAAAATTTGTCTTCAGAAGAAGAGAACAGATTAAAGCAATTAAAAAATAAAATCGGAATAGGCATGAGAGGTTCAGGGAGTAACCGCTATTCTATTGTTGAAGAAGGCCTCATTCTTAACTCAGCGCTTCCTGCGAAAGAGGTTACACCAAAGTCATGGCAAGGGCCTTCACCCAATTTAAAGTTACTTATTAAACAAGACTTTCCCCGTGAGGGAAAATTTGCCTTTAGAGTTGAAGCTTCAAAGGGGTATTATTCGATGACAGACGAAAGGTTGATTGATTTAAGAAAAGATAAACCAGCAAGAGAAACTGGAGAGGCCATTTATGTACCCGCAAAGGACATCAAAAACAAAGAAAATTTCGTTTTAAAAAACAACCGTTGGCTTCTCCCAAAAGAGGTTGCTAGCTATGTGGAGACCGAATTTCAATACTACGTGCCAAAAGCAGGGATTTATCAAATAGATATAATTCATCCTTATGTAAAAGACGATGCCGTACCTTCCTACAAAATAAGTTTTTTTGGAAGAAAAAAAGAAGGAGTAGTCAGCAAACGTTTAAACCTTGTAGATTCTTTGAAAACGGTAAAACAAATCAGGACACCGGTCACACTGGCTTACCTATCAGAAGGTGAACACAAAGGGTTTATTGGAGGAAAATTTTTTATTGGGTTCAGTGATCTTGTATTTACTCCTCTTCCTGATGATGATCCACTACCAAAAATTTTAGAACAGGAAGCAATACAAAACAATTCAAAATATGCTAATATAGAACCTTCGATAAGGGTTTTTGCAGGTTCCAGAACAGATGATGGGATGGACTATAAAACGATTGGTGAACCTAAAAGCGTATCGACACCAATGGGCAATTCAAAAATATTTGAGTTTACAGGTAGGTTAGAAAATTTTCCAGTCCCAATGGGTAGCAATGATGTGAGTGGTGAGTTGGCAAACATCTTGACCTTAGGCCTTTGGAACAATCATCTCGTTAAAGAAAGTGGACTAAAAGGGCCACCCCTTTTAATTAAATCTGTTGAATTTGAAGCGCCTTATTTTCCTGAATGGCCACCCCAAAGTTACTCTAAAATATTTTTTGACTCCCCCAATAAAGGGAATCCAGAAACTTACGCACAAGAAGTAGTGAGTCATTTTATGCAACGTGCTTTTAGAAGGCCGCTAAATCCAGTAGAATTAAATCGATATATGGATTTTTGGAGAAACATTAAAGACGACTTCGAAGACTTTGAAGACAGTATTAAAGAAGTCTTAATTGCAGTACTTTGCTCTCCAAACTTCATCTATCTTTCTGAATCTATATCACCTGATTTAGAACAAACCGAAGACGAGTTCTATTTGGCCGCACAGCTATCCTATTTTTTATGGAATTCTCCTCCTGATGAAATCCTCACGGAGTTAGCTTCTTCGGGTGATTTATACGACGAGTTGCCTGAACAAATTGAGCGGATGATTAACAACCCCAAAATAGAGAATTTGATTCAATCTTTTGCATATGAATGGTTGCGTTTAGACCGACACAAAAATATGGATGTAAATGTTGAGCGATATGAAGACTATACTCGATTTGTTAAAGAAGACATGCTTAAGGAAACCTTTTATTTTATAAGTCACATTCTCAAAAAAAATTTGAGTGTCATGAATTTTATTGATTCGGATTTTGCTATGCTAAATCAGAATTTAGCTGAATTTTATGGTATAGAAGGTGTCAAAGGCGATTGGTTTCGACCAGTATCTTTGAACCAACAACATAGACGAGGAGGCTTACTTTCTCAAGGGTCTTTCTTAACCGGTCATTCAGATGGGGTGCAAGCCCATACCATAAAAAGAGCAGTTTGGTTGAAAGAAAAAATCTTAGGAGATCATCCTCCTCCTCCGCCACCAAATGTGCCTGAACTTGATCCTGATACCCCAGGATTTGAAAATCTCACTTTGAAAGAACAACTATTTTTGCATAGAAACAAAGTATCGTGTATGGATTGTCATCAAAAAATTGATCCTTTTGGCGTTGTTTTTGAGAATTATGATGCCACAGGGCGCTATCATCTCGATCTAAACGGAAAACCAATTGACTCTAAATCAATATTTCCCGATGGGACTGAAGTAGTTGGTATTGATGGAATTAAGGATTATATATTACGCTTAAAAAAGAAAGATTTCACGAAAGCATTGGTTGAAAATCTTTATGCCTATGCTTTGGGTAGAGATGTAGGATTTGAAGACGAAGAAGAAATTAGTAATATCGTAGCCGAAGTGGTAGATGATGATTTTCGATTTCAAACAATTATAGAACAAATCGTTATGACACCCTCCTTTTACAAAAAAGAATTAACTTGGCTTGACAAAATTGTAGGTAAATGAGCAAAAAACCATGGCATTTAGACCGTCGCACATTCCTAAGAGGATTGGGTGTAACTTGTATGTTGCCTTTTTTTGAGGGAATGGCCATGACTAGTTTTTCCAATTTTTCTGAGCCCTCAAGACCTAAGCGTTTATGTTTTCTATACTTTCCTAATGGTGTTGGACTACCACCCAAGGAAAGCATATATCACAAAGAATGGAACTGGTTCCCATTTGGCAGTGGTACAGAATACGAATTAACAAAATCTCTCTCACCGCTCAACCCATATAAAAACGATATGTCTATTATCGGAGGGCTAAGTCACCCCAATAGCCGAAGTGTACTTGGTCATATGGCAGGAGATTCTTATTTGACTGGAGGAGATCTCCGGGGCGAGTATAAAAATAGCGTTTCTGTTGATCAGGTCGCCGCCGAAAATCTAAGTCAATATACCCGGTTCCCCTCACTATCATTGTCTACCGATGGTGGAGTTGGCTACAAATCAAGAACATCCACACTTTCATTTAACACTTCTGGTAGACCAATACCTTCAGAACACAATTTACGCGAGATATTTGAGCGCTATTTTTCTCCTAACGGAGGAAATACCTCTAAAGAAAGGCAAAAGAGTATTAATCAAAGTAAAAAAATCGTTGACCTTGTTCTTGAAGATAGCAAAAACCTCAAAAAACGTTTAGGGGCCAACGACAAGGAAAAATTGGATGAATATATGACCTCACTTAACGATGTTGAAAAGCAATTGATCCGAAACGAGAAATGGTTAAAGATACCTTTAAAAGAATTCAATACGGATTTAATTAATCTAGATCTGGATCCAACCTCAGCTCCACAAGATTATGTAAGATCAATGCTGGACTTAATTGTACTTGGTTTCCAAACAGATGCCACAAGAGTTATTTCTTATATGATGGCTCGAGAAGATGGTATGGGATTTGGAGACAATTTCCCAAAGATTGCGCTTGGTCTGCAGGGGCATCATACAATTTCTCATGATAATTCAACAGCTCATTGGGTAGATTGGGGGAGATTAGATCGGTGGTATGCTAAGCAATTTGCCTATTTTATTGAGAAAATGAAAAATACTACAGATTTAAATGGTTCTCTTTTAGACAGCACTCTTGTTCTTTATGGTAGTGCTTGTAGCACGACGCATAACGCCAGAAATTATCCACTGATATTGACTGGGGGCACTGATATGGGTGTACAACATGGGTCTTATACAGTTTTTGACGAAAAAGAAGAAAGAATGTCTAATCTTTATTTAAGTATGCTTCGTAAATTAGATATCGAAAAGGACAGTTTTTCTGACAGCACAAAGCCACTCTCTGTGATATTGTAAATGAGAATTATTTTCATCTCATTACAAACACAATTTTTAAAAAAATATTATTAAGCCTTTTGGTGGGTTTTCTCTTATTTTTTTTGTGTATACTCTAAAAGACATTTGCCTTGCTTGCAAATAAAGTTCCTAAAGTTCGAATAGGGACTTCTTTGTATATTTATCTATAAATTAAAAAAATGAAGAGCATTTTATCTATAGTATTTCTTATAGCCATTAATAGTTGTTCTGCCCAAACTGTGTCTAAAGAAAAAATGCATTTCGATGAATTATTTAAAAAAGTGTCTAATGAAGGCAAATGGGGAAAAAACGATAAAAAAGGCACCGTAAATTACATTGATAATAAAAAAATTCTTAATGCACTTCAAATTCCCCAAAAAGGGGTTTCAGTATCATTGTCTTTCGACATTTCTTTAGACTCAACCCAAATCAATCATTCAGATTTTGATGAAATTACTACTTATGAGCATCAGGCCGAAGCTATCGAATATCAAGGTTATGATTGGGCAACAGACACCTTTTCTATTGCCTATCACGGTTATACCGTATCACATATGGACGGGCTGGCTCATTTGGGTCAAAATGGGAAGTTATACAATGGCTATGATGCTACTAAAATGTCTCCACAAGGTTTTGAGGAACTTGGTATAGAAGCGTACAACGAAGGAATAATTTCAAGAGGAATTTTAATTGACATTCCTCTTTTGTATGGCAAAGACTATCTCGAAGCAGGAAAAAAAATATCTATTAAAGACATTGTAAACTTTGAAAAAAAATATGATGTATCTATGGCTAAAGGAGACATTGTTTTAATTAGAACCGGCAGATGGTCAGAAAAAAAGGAAAAAGGCGATTGGGATTCCTCATCTCTCAGCGCAGGGTTAGACTATCGAGTGGCAGAACTATTAAGCGAAAGAGAAGTTGCTGTACTAGGGGCAGATGGAACTAATGATGTCCAGCCCTCAAATATACCCGAAGAATCTAGTCCTGTTCATAAGTTAGCACTTGTTGCCATGGGTATGCCTCTTTTAGATAATTTAAATTTAGAAGAAATCGCAAAAGAGGCCCAGCGACAAAACAAATGGGAATTTATGGTTTCAGTGCAACCCTTACGATTTAAAGGTGGTACAGGATCTCCCGTAAATGCAGTTGCTATTTTTTGATTGTAAATACCATAAATAATTTACCCCCTTTACTTATTTATAGAGATAGCTAATGGTATTATGGATACCATATCAATTGTTTTTTCACTTTCATCAGCATCGCCAATAATCTGTAGGGTATGTTTTTTGGGCTCCAAGTCAAATTTTTCAAATATTTTAATGTAGTGCTGTCCATATTTAGAGGAGTCATCTTTTAAACTAAATTTTCCATAGTCTTTTCCATCAAGGATCACTTGAACATACCCCCCTTTGGGGCTTCTGAAAGCATAATATTGCACAGCTGTTCCTTCAAAAGAAATATCAGCTTTACAATTTTTATTACCAAAAGTAAGACTAGCACCAGAAGCATTCCATTGATTTTCTTTGGTTTGGAACCCCTCAAATGTCCAGCTTTGGTCACTATCTTCAATTATTTGCCATGGGACAAAAGTCTCATCCACTTGATCTTTCGAAATTTGACCTTTCAATAAAGGAATTATCCAATTGTCTTTATCAATTGTACCGTTCATTTCTTCAATAACAATCTTATCAATAATTTTCAGGCCTCTTTCTGCCATGGCACTAAAATTATCTATACCTTGAGGAAAGTTATACCTAGTTCTACTGATATTATAGTTCTCAGAAAAAGTTGTTTTTTTAAAATATTGTTGTAATCCTTTGTGTCCATACAGTAAGCCTAAAAGGCCACCCCAAGTTGAGGTTGGGTTGTCAGAATCCCAGCCACTCATACTACCAATTCTAATCGTTTTTTTATAATCCCCTTCACCATAAAATAAACTGACCATTGAAGCGGCAAAATTAATACCAGAATCCCAAGGATATTTATAGGTATATCCCGCATTTTGCTCATATTGGTATCTAATAGCGACCCTATCACGCGTTAATTCCCAATTTTCCTTGTCAGGATTTAACTCGTAGTCTGCTTTCACAAAGTCATACATGTCTGCGATATAAGACCAATCAGGGATTCTTCTTCTAGCTTGTTCAGCAAGCAAAAAGAGTTGTTGTTTTCTAGATTGAGAGGAATTAATTAATGCTGCTAGAGAATGCATTATGACATAAAACTCAGAGGCCCATCTTGAATGAAGATAGGCTGTTGTGCGGATTGGTAAATAGGAGATATCTAGTGCTACATCTGGGCGCCCTGGGGCAAACACGCCAAAAATTTCAGTAGTTAGCTGAGCGTCAATCATGTCCCACATAGGATTGTTTTTTGGTAAAGAAGTTTCAGGAGGAATTACTCCATTTTGCATTTGACCTATTGCAGCCAGATTAGAAACCCATAGATTGGGTAAGCCTATGTGCTCCTGCCAGGCTGAACTGATTTGTGCGCCAGTAAGCATCGAGGTACCGTATTTTTCCATGGCATATTGATAAACATATTCTATGTCGGTATCATCATCCGCTCCCCATGGATCTTGGTCCAAAACATAATCGAATTTTCCCTTTCCGAAATCTGAATCTGTAAAGAAAGGGAATCCCGTTCGTTTATTCTCTGTGGGTAACCCTGTCCAGTTTCCAATACATCCTCCTAACCAAAAGCCCATTAATTTATTTTTGTATTCTCCCCTATTAAGAGTCAACTTTTCAGAAGAGGTAGAACAAGATATGAAAAGGCAAAACACAAAAAAACCACCTAAAATTTTTATTTGTTGATTTATGTTTAGAAGATAAAGCATCAACTAAAAGTAAAAAGGTAAATCATTAAAGCTTAGAAAATTAGAAATACTAAATAATTAATACAAAAATGTGTTAAATTGAAAAATCAAAAAAGAACTAAAAGGCTAAAGATGTTGAAAAAATTCTGTATGATTCTTTCACTAGGTCAGTAATTCCTGAATTTTCAAAAACGTGTAGAAAATTAAACCCATGCGAAAATTAAATACAGTATATCCTGTCCTACTCTTGCTTATTTTAATATCGATTAGTTGCACAGATATAAAAAAAATACCCGTCATTTTTGACACTGATGCAAATAATGAAATTGATGATCAGCATGCCTTGGCCTATTTATTTTATAATTCTGCTACTTTTGATATAAGAGGGATTACAGTAAATGCTACCTATAATGGGGGCCTAATTGATGCCCACTATGAAGAGGCAGAGCGAATAATGAAACTCTGTGGGTGGGAAAATAAAACACCTCTTTTGAAAGGAGCAAACAAAGGGTTTAATGAAATTAAATCTAGCCTCGACAGCGCTTATTATGATGGTCACAAAGCTGTAAACTTTATAATTGAAGAAGCATCACAATTCTCTTCACATCAAAAACTGATCGTTTTAGCAGTAGGTAAATTAACAAACGTTGCTTTGGCTGTCAAAAAAAAGCCTTCAATTATACCCAATATTCGACTAGTTTGGTTGGGTTCTAACTATCCTGAACCAGGCGAGTACAATCAAGAAAATGACATTGAATCATTAAACTTTTTGCTTTCAACTGATATCACTTTTGAAATGGTGACCGTCCGCTATGGTAAACTGTCAGGAACAGATTTTGTAAAAGTGACTGAAGACGATGTTCAAAAAAGGATAGCTCCTTTGGGAGAAACAATTGCAACTCCCGTATCTGGAAGACATGGAGGAGAATATTTTTCTTTTGGCACCTACGCAATAAGTCTATTTGATAATATTAGCTATTATGGTGATCCTCCATCACGCTCACTATTTGATATGGCCGCTGTAGCGATAGTAAAAAACCCTTCTTGGGCTAAAGCCAAAGAAATACCATCACCCATTTTAATTGATAAAAAGTGGGTGGAAATCCCAGAAAACAATAGAAAAATTGTCCTTTGGGAATACTTTGATCAAAAAAGTATTTTGAACGATTTTTATGAATCACTAACTGCGGATAAAAGGGCTATAGATTAAATTCCAATAACTTTCCTAGAAAAATATAACGACATTTTTAGGGCCAACACAGACGGAATATTTTCCAACATAGGGTTTTATAATAATCCGGTTCAATTTCTATGTAAAGAAATATGACGAGTATCAGGATTCGGAGATTTCACTATAAATACACCAACTGATTTTCTAATCAACAAAAACGTATTAAATGAACTCCATTTTTCAATCTTTTTCAAAAGCTTTTATTATGAACTATTAATTATGCTCACTCGAAAAGACTTATTGGCTATCGCGACTGCAAAGTTTATAAAGGTGTAGGTGATTTCACACTGGTATACTTTCGATCATAGGTACCTTTCAATGCCATTTGTAAAATAGTATTAATACCATAGCATCGTAAGTTGATCAATAACAATTTGAATTTTTTTTTATTCTCCATATATTGTAAACACATAAACCAAAAACAAATGAAAACACCTACTTTTTTCTTTTTAACTGTGTTGGCAGTTAACTTCACAATGGGACAAAGTGTAAAAAAACTCAAGTCCCAATTAGTAAATAACATTGAAGCAGAAGAGATGGTTTTAATAGGCATCAGTGATAAAATTTGGAATGCAGCTGAAATTGCATTTCAAGAGAAAATCTCTTCGCAAACATTGATAACCTATGCCAAAGCAAATGGATTCAAAGTAGATGAAGGGGTTGCCTCAATTCCGACTGCTTTTGTAGCTAGCTATGGATCGGGCAATCCAGTCATAGGAATTTTGGGGGAGTTTGATGCGTTGCCGGGTATTTCTCAAAAAACGAAACCCATAAAAGAACCTCTTATTAACGGAGGGGCGGGCCATGGTTGTGGGCACAACATGTTTGGAACAGCAAGTTTAGGGGCCGCAGTAGCCATAAAAAAATTAATTGAAGAAGGAAAACTTACAGGAACAGTTAAGTTTTTTGGAACTCCAGCAGAGGAAAAGTATTTTGGAAAATTGTGGATGATCCGTGCTGGATTATTTGACGATCTTGACGTTTGTTTAGATTGGCACCCTTCAGATCAAATTGAGGCAGATGTGCAAACCACATTGGCTTTGGTAGACTTTAAAGTTGAGTTTTTTGGCCAAGCGGCACATGCCTCTGGAGACCCATGGAATGGAAGAAGTGCATCAGACGCACTAGAATTATATACCCATGGAATTAATGCCTATCGTGAACATATTAAACCTACTGTTCGTATTCATTATCATATTCAAGATGGGGGACAAGTGGTAAATGTTGTGCCAGATTATTCAAGAATTTGGGTTCGTGTTAGAGACATAAAACGGGAAGGAATGCAAGAAGTCTACGAAAGGGTCCAAGCCATGGCTGAGGGAGCTGCTATTTTAGCCAATGTAGATTATAAAATATCACTAATCTCTGGAATTCATGAAGTACTACCGAACAGAGCAGGTGGTCAAGCTATTCAAAAAAATTTGGAAATATTGGGGCCTATTTCTTATTCTGAATCTGAGATCATTTTTGCCAATGAAATTCAGAATGCTATTGGAAAGCCAATAATTGGCATGGATAGTGAGATAAAACCCATGAGAGAAACCTTGGAAAATCCTGGGGGTGGGTCCACCGATGTGGGTGACGTAAGTTTTATTGTTCCCGTTGCTAGACTAGGCGTTTCTACTGCTCCTAAAGATGTGCCATGGCATTCGTGGGCTGTTGTGGCTTGCGGCGGAATGTCAATCGGACATAAAGGTATGATTTACGCCGCAAAAGCACTAGGGATGACTTTGATTGACATGTTTGTGGAAGAAAAATTAAGAAATGAGATGAAATTGGAGTTCACAAACAGGAAAGGGAACTATGTTTATCAAGCTTTAGTTCCAGAAGGCCCTCCCCCCATTAATGAGGAATAAACTATCTTTAAGATACTATTTAACTATTTTAAACATAAAACTAAAATGAAACCTAATGTATATGTTATTGGAAGTACCAATACAGATATGGTAATTAAATCCAAGTCACTTCCAAAACCTGGTGAAACTGTCATTGGAGGAGATTTTTTTATTTTTCAAGGAGGGAAAGGTGCGAATCAAGCAGTGGCTGCAGCCAAATTAGGAGGAGATGTAGTTTTTATATCAAAACTGGGGGATGATTCTTTTGGGAAAAAGTCAATCGCAGAATTTAAAAAGCATAAAATTAATACTAAAAACATTAAGCAAGCGCATGGTATTCATTCGGGTGTAGCCCTTATTTTGGTTGATCAAAAAGGTGAAAATTCAATAGCTGTTGCCTCTGGAGCCAACTCCGATTTAAAGAAAGAAGATGTTTTTTTTCTAAAAAAACAATTAAAAAAAGAAGATATTGTTTTGATTCAACTTGAAATACCTCTCGAAGTTGTAAACTATGTTGTTGGATTATGCCATAAAGTAAATTCAAGATTAGTTTTGAACCCTGCGCCCTTTCAGAAGATGAGTGACGAATCTCTCAATCTGGTTGACACGATAACTCCCAACGTGATAGAAACCTACTCTCTAACAGGAGTGGAGGTTATTGATACAGATACGGCTAGAAAGGCAGCGCAAAGGTTGTTAGAAAAGGGAATAAAGAATGTCTTAATCACAATGGGAGCAGAGGGTATTTTTTATATGTCAAAAGATGTTGAAGGGCATGTGGCAGCCAGAAAGGTAGAAGTGGCAGATTCGACCGCTGCTGGGGACACTTTCAACGGGGCTTTTGCTGCAGGCTTGTCACATGGAATGGATTTAGTAACTTGTATTGAATTTGCCAATGATGCTGCTGCTGTTTCAGTGACAAGAATGGGAGCACAAGATTCAGTTCCATCAATCAATGAATTAGACAAAAAATTCCATAAATATGTATATCGTTGAAAGTTATTCTGTAGCTGTTTTTCTATGTTTTTTAACCATGCTTTGTTGGGGGTCTTGGGCCAATTTTCAAAAATTGTCACCACAGTCTTGGTCATTTACCCTATTTTATTGGGATTATTCTATTGGAGTGCTCCTTTTTTCAATAGTTGTAGGGCTTACCCTAGGTAGTTTTGGAGAAAGCGGCAGACCGTTAATGGAGGATCTTTCACAAGCGAATCAATCCTCATTTATTTCTGCCTTTTTAGGGGGGGTAGTTTTTAATCTTGCCAATTTATTGATTGTTGCAGCAATAAGCATTGCAGGAATGTCGGTGGCTTTTCCAGTTGGAATTGGAATAGCCCTAATCCTTGGTGTTTTGGTCAACTACGTAGCTACACCTGAAGGAAATCCTCTGTATTTATTTTTAGGAGTTTTTTTAGTTGTATTTGCTATAGTATTAGATGCATTAGCCTATAAATTTCAAACCGGAGGAAAGAGTAAATCTTCTAATAAAGGGATATTGATTTCAGTTATTGGAGGGATGCTAATGGGTCTTTTTTATCGATTAGTCGCAGCTTCTATGTCTTCAAATTTTATAAGCCCTGAAGAAGGGTTATTTACCCCTTATAGTGCTCTTATTGTATTTTCTTTTGGTATCTTAATTTCTAATTTTTTATGGAATACCTATTTCATGTATAGACCCGTTGAGGGGGAAATCGTAAAAGTTAAAGACTACTTCAATAACGGAAAGTTCAAAACCCATCTGATTGGAATTTTTGGGGGTATGGTTTGGTGTGCAGGAATGTCTTTGAGTTTACTATCAAGTGAAAAAGCGGGCTATCCAATATCTTATGGTTTGGGTCAAGGTGCTACAATGGTAGCTGCTGCATGGGGTGTTTTTGTATGGAAAGAATTTAAAAACGCAACAGCAAACGTGAACATTTTAATAGCGTTGATGTTTTTTTTGTTTATAGCGGGGTTAATCCTAATTATTTTGTCAAGAGTTGCCGAATAAAAGAATTTTGTAAGGCCAAACAGACGGACTCAAATTCAGAGTTAAGTATATTTTTTTGGTTATTTCAGTAATTACATTTCCAGTGTGTTTTGCGCCTAGAGTTTCAAATAGAAAAAACCTAGTTTCTTCATCTGCTTTGTGGCAGTGCCATTCCTTTGATTACAATAAACATTTCCCCAGGCAGCACTTCAACAGTTTTATCTCGATACAGGATAATCAGCTTCCCCTTAATTAGATGAAATAATTCGTCCTCAGATTGATGAGAATGTTAAATAAATTATCCTTTAACCTTAGCTAAAAGAACTTGTTGACCATTTAGCTGTGCAATGGAACGGGGGCTCTAAAGACCACCAAATTCAGCAAATCTAGAAGTTAAATTCCTCCCCCCATTTTTTCTTTTAATCAATCAAAAAGTATGTTACACAACTTACTTATATTATCAATAAAATAAAATTATAATAAGCCTCAAGAATATAGATAAGCGATTCAAAAATTGATCAAAAAAATTGATTTTTACCTGAAAAAAAGAGGTTAATAGGAAATAATTTTAAAGGTTTCTACAAATTCATTTGTAATGACGCGGATTATATACATATTGTTTTTTTCTAGGTAAAAGGGATATTTAAATTCAGATAAGCTATAGGAACTTATCTCCGTTATTTTTTTTCCTAGTAGAGTATATACCTCAATTTTTCCGAACCCTTTAAAGCCCTCGGCATATAAAAATCCGTCTTGATAGTAAACTTTTTTTTCAATTACAATAGCAACTTTACACTTTTCAATAGGGTTCTGGCAGCATATGACAGGCAACACATAGTTTGGAATTATTAAAAAAATAAAACAAATAAATTTTTTAAATTGATTCAAGATCATAATAAAATATGCAGATTATAGAAACGCTTCTATAAATAAACCGTTTAAGTTATTTAATTCCCTACCGTAGTGATACTATTTTTAAATTTTATTAATTAATTGAAAATTGTATAGGGTATTTGTTTTATGATTCGTGATAGATATATAACATTTAAAACATGAATTATGAAAAGTTTAAAAATTTTATTTATTACGGCTTTAGCAGCTACACAATTTAGCTGTACCGATAGCGAGGATTCAATAATTGATGATGTCATAAGCACAACATCGGCAATTGAAAGTATTAATGCAGTTACCTTCGAAGAAGAAGTATCAGATTTGGTCTCAGAGGGGATGGAATATTATACACCATCATTAAAAAATAAAACAGAAATTACTGATCTTAAACAGTCCTCTAGTCCCGGAAGATATAGATTTAATGATTGTGCTGATATTGTTGTTGAAGAAGAGAATAACACGAAAACAATTACGTTTATAGAAGACTGTGAAAATAATAGAGGTAAAAACAGAACGGGTACAATAGTAATTACATATTCTGATGAAAATGATCAAGTTGGGAGTTTTAGACAGACAGAGTATGTTGATTTTTATATCAATAATATCAAGATGGAAGGGATAAGAAGGTCAGAGGTTATATCGATTGATGAAAATGGAAATAAAACCACATTAAATACATTGACTGGAGGAAAAATGATTTATGAAGACGGAACGTTTTCTACCAAATCAGCTGAGTATACAAGGTTTGTATATAAAGAAGATGATGAAAAGATATACTCAACGCTGGAGGGTAATTCACAAGGCGTAAGTAGTGAGGGGATTTCATTTTCAATGGAAATTATAACTCCAATTAAGTTTTTCTATAACTGTACTAATCCAAGTTCAAAAAAGAGAAAAAGGATTCCTGTTGAGGGGGTTAAAAACATACTAAATGCTGACACCCTTACCATAATTGATTTTGGAGAAGGTGAGTGTGATAGAGATGTAAATGTCACTATAAACGGTGAAACTGAAATTCTAGACTTAAAAGAATTAAAAAGAAATAGTTCTTTTAGAATTAGATAAAGTAGACTCTATATACAATATAGTTCCTATATTTATGAAAAGATCTAATATTACGCCTCCATGTAATTAATACTTGGAGGCTTTATATTGGTAATCAAATTTTTTGAAAGCTTCAGAATTTAAAAATATATATGATTTATATTTTGATCCAATAAGAAAATTTATTTTCTATAAATCTGGGAATCAAGATTTGGCAAATGATATTGCACAATCAACCTTCATGAAAATCTGGACATCAAAAATTGATGTCAAACAGAATAATATTAAAAATTTACTCTATAAAATGGCCAACAATAAATTTATTGATCATGTTAGGCATAGTAAAGTAAAATATGAATACCAGCTATATTATAAAAATTCTGATCCCTCTGAGGAAGAAGAGCAAGTGGACAACTCTAAAGAGAAAAAAAAACTTAATGATGCATTAAAAAGATTACCAGAAGAACAGAGGATTGTTTTAATAATGAATAAAATGGAAGGGCTCACTCAAGCAGAAATATCAGATTTTTTAGGAATTAGTATTAAAACTGTAGAAAAAAGAATAAGTAAAGCTTTTGTATATTTAAGAAATAGTTTAAGTGAAATTTGATGGACAAAAAAAAGACTTTTAATGATAATATTGAGGGTTTGCTTAAGGATCAGAAAATAACTTTCAGTAAATCAAAAGACCAAATTTGGGATGATTTCTTCAAAAATAAAATATCACCCGATAGCCATCAATCAGCAACAACAGATAAAAGTTTAATAAAAATAGTTAAACTTAACCCATTAAAATATGTAATCGCAGCGAGTATAATTTTACTGCTAGGGGTCGTGATGTTTTCAAGATATTTTAATTATTCTAAGGAAATGGATATTAACAATTCTCAGTATACTACTATCGAGAATTCAGTTTTGCTAGAATCCTTTCTGATAGATGACGAGGAAGTAAGTGAACATTTTAATAGGTATGTTATAAACCAATTAGTTGACGAATAAATTGCGCATAGAATGATGTATAGACTACCTACTTTTTTTTTGATTTTCTTTTTCATTCAGTTAAATAGTCAATCGCTAGATGATGACTACCTTAAATTAAAAAGTCTAACCGAAGCGCAAAAACAAATAATATCTTACGAAACAAAAAAAATTAAGGAATCTCGAGAAATTTTTAAAAAGAGTTTGAGTCAAGCGCAACTTGAAATTTTAAAAAGTAAAACGCTAACAAAAGAGCAGAAGAGATTTAAGCTTATGGAATCATTTTCTTCATCTCAAAGAAATATTATTAATGAAAGCGAAAGAAGAGTTAAAGTAATGGCAAAAAAAATAAAGCCAACCTTAACAGATAATCAAAAAAGAGAGCTAAAAGCAATAAATTCAAGAATGTCAAAAATGAAGAAAGGAGATTCTAGAGGAACGCGCATAAAGCAGGGTCAATTAGATAGTCGACGAAAGTCTTCACGAAACGATAATCGAAACAAGAGACCTTAGGTAAACAATGAAATACGCATCATTTTTTTTTTTATTTACACTACACTCATATTCTCAGCAAACTCAGGTAGACAAGGAAATTAATGAACTAATTGACGATTTATTTTTTAACAATAATCCGATTGAAGATCTAGTCAATTCAATATCAATTAAAGATTTTATATATATAAACGTAAATTATAATAGCAATACGTTCTATGCTGGTAGAAAAGCAGATTTTGATCAATACAACCTTACTTCCCAAATTACATATTTTAATAAACGGGGCTGGTATGTCAATGTCTCAGGAATTTATTTGAGTGAATTAGAACCCAAATGGGACCTTACATCACTTTCAGGAGGATATTCTCAAAAGCTGGGCAAAAAAGGAAACTTTGCCTGGAACACAACCATTTCCAAATATTTTTTCACTGTTGATTCGAGTGACATCTTCTCTAATAGAATATGCTCAGGATTCAGTTATTATTCTAATAATAGAAACGTTTTCTTAAATTCTGTAGGGAGTTATTTTTTCGGAGGCAGTAATCTGTTTCAAATACAAGCAAATTTTATATACAATATAAGTTTATACAATGTGGACAATTCAACAAAAAGAAGTCCATCAAATGATGATATAATAATGCTATCTGACAATATAAATGTGGCTAAAAGAAAATCAAATTATCAAAGACCTGTTATTGAATTTTCTCCATCACTAGTATTATTCGTTAATTCAGAAAAAATAAGTACTGTTACAAATTCCTTATTGTTCAATAGAAACTATTCTTTACTTTCTGAACAAACCTATTTTGGATTAATTAATACTCAGTTACAACTTCCTGTGAACTTAAATTGGAAATATTTTGATATTGAGGTCTCCTACAATCTGAATTTCCCAAAGTCTGTATTCACGGTGGTCGACCCAAAAGTAACCTCATTTTTTGGCTTTTCTTTGGGATATTTTTTCTGATTTTTTGGCTGAACCCACAAACTCTTGAAAGTAATTACAAATTATCTAAAGTGTAGTTCCCAAAATCAAAAATCTTGATTTTGTTACTGGGGATAATGCTTGTGGTGGTATTTAAACTTCTTTTTTCTTGAAATAAATAAACCCTTTCAAGGGCTTTGAAAGTCACCAAAGTTTCAATAAACTTCTCATCAAATGAAGTGTTGACCAAATAAAGCCTTTTAAGGTTTTGAAGCGGTGCTATTTGATCCAGTTCTTGTCCAGTAATTTGCGTATTATTTAATTTTAGTGAGGTTAAATTCGGAAAGTTTCTTAAAGCTACAAAAATGGAGTCTGTAATAGAGCTGCCAGTTAAATCAAGACTAACAATATTTGGTTTAATGGCTTCAAAAAGGGAAAGGTCCGCATCTCTAAACCCCTCAAAATTTACCGCACTAACAGCAAAAAAAGAAGATATTTTATCAATTGGTGTTATAGCTAAATTATTTGAACGAATCTTTTCAATATGTATAGGGTCGGGCGGAGAAACTACCCTATTAGGGTAAAAAGGCTTTTGGGTGCTAAAAAAGAAGCTCATTAACTCATTTCCGAGTTTAAAATCATTCACTCTTTGGCTAAATGAACTCCCTTCATTAATCCATCGATTAAGCACCTCAATTTCTTCCCTAGCTAATTGTTTACCAGACCTAGGTGGCATGTGTTTTTTCTCTTCTAATGGCAAATGAATTCGAACCAAAATTTCACTCAACTTCGGAGCTTCAAAATTTAGCACAGATCCATTTTTGCCACCCCTTTTTAATGCTTCCGCGGAATGCATTTTTAAACCTCCCTTTGATTTATTATCATTGTGACATTTAACACACTTATCATTTAAAATGGGCTGAATTAAAGTTGAAAAAACAAGTTCTTCAACATAATCATCATAATATTTTATGCTTTCTTGCTGAATTGAAGGGCTAATTCCGACCAGCTTATTGATAGGTTCTAACAAATGTTCTTCTCCGTGAGTAATGTTACCTCCTAAGTGACCTGTTACAGAAATTAGTAAAACATGACCAATCGTAAAAAAGCGTCTCCCTAAAAATTTTAAAAAAGAATTTTCCTTGAGATGCAAATAAAAAGTGAATGACAAAATAACTGTGGCGATTCCAGCAATTAAATGCCCTTGAATGGAATCCCACAAATAACCCTCTTTTTTGTATTGTAGAAAACCACTTACCAATGCAAAAAGACCACTCAAACTTGCCCAAAAGAAAATAAACTTTAAGCCCTCCTTTGACCAACCGAGCTTTTTTTTATTTAATTCAATTAAAAGGCCTAGGACTATAAAACCAATCGGCAAATGGATTATTAGGGGATGAAACCGACCCAATAAAATTAAAATTTCATCAAGCATATTATTTCATGGTTTTAATTTTATCCCTAAGAGTTTTCATAATAAAAACATTTGCTTCCCATTGGCCGCTCAAAGGGCGCCTTGTGATTGGCTCTGTAGGCATGTAGTTGGGAGGGCCAAACTCTGTCGTGATAGTTACCGTTTTTTTCTTCTCCCAATTTTTCTGAATAACAGTTTCCCAAATAGCTAAGTGTCTTTTAAGTGCTTTATCCCATTCTGGGGCAGTGGGGTCATTTACTTGTGGCCCTTCTTCAAATCCGACTCTTGCATGAATGTGCCTGCTTTTATGAACTACTTTATTCAACAAATCTGCTCTATTGTGTAATAAGGACTCATGAACCACCATCCAATGGCTTACGTCTAAAGTGAGATTCAATGCTTCACTTTTTTCTAAATAGTTAATAGTTTCAGGGATTGAATAACTAAATCTACCCCGATGTGTTTCGTGATAAACAGGGATACCATAGTGATTGCTTAATTTACTAGCCTGTTCAATAAATGCCCTGTTTTGCTCATAACTATAAAAGTCGCTCCCTGTGTGTGAATTCACGGCCAAGGGATTCAATTCAAAAGTGTTTTTTAAATAGGATATATATTCACTTAAACTTTCCTCATAGGGAAGATTATTATTAGATCCACAAAGGAAAATAACCTTCATATTATACATTTTTAAAGCAGCTGAAATTTCTTTTTGCTCAGATAGATCTCTAGGAGCCCAAACCTCGATACCATCATAACCATAAGCTTTAGCTTTTTCAATAAATGCTACTTTTTCACCTTCGAACCCCCAATCTGTTTGGAAAAAAAGCACTTCCTTCTGAGCATTTCCAAACCTTAAAGAACAAAAGAATAAAAAATATAAAACCTTTCTTTTCCCAATCACTTAGGCTAAAATTTGATGAATAAGTTGCCCCTCAACGTCTGTCAAACGGAAGGGTCTTCCTTGAAATTCATAGGTGAATTGTTCATGATCAAAGCCTAGCAAATGTAAAATAGTAGCTTGTATGTCATGAACCGAAACCCGGCCATCAATACCTCTGTATCCAATTTCATCCGTAGCGCCATGAACATGGCCTTTTTTCAATCCCCCGCCGGCCATCCACATTGTGAATGCTTCTCCTTGGTGGTCTCTTCCAACGAGTGAGTTTTGTACGCCAGCTCTGTTTTCCCACATGGGTGTTCTTCCAAATTCACCTCCCCATACCACTAAAGTGTCATCAAGAAGCCCTCTTTGTTTTAAATCGAGAATGAGTGCTGCTATAGGGCGATCAGAGTCTTTACATTTTTTAATAAACCCTTTCTTTAAGGACTCCGTTTCACTGGCTCCGTGAGAATCCCATCCCCAATCATATAATTGTACAAACCGCACTCCTTTTTCAACCATTTTCCTTGCTAACAAGCAGTTATTCGCAAAAGATTCTTTGCCAGGTTTTACGCCATACATTCCTTTAATGTACTCGGGTTCGTCGTCAATATTCATGATTCCAGGAACAGAGGTCTGCATTCTGTAAGCCATTTCGTATTGACTGATCCTTGTCAGTACTTCAGGGTCATTAAATTTCTTAAATTCGTTGTAATTGATCTTGTTTATGGATTCAACAATATTCTTTTTTAAATTTTTGGAGACTCCCTTTGGATCCTTTAAATAAAGAACGGGATCACCTTTAGACCGACATTGCACACCTTGATAAATTGAAGGTAAGAAACCATTACCCCAAAGGCTTTTTCCTGCATCAGGGGTACCCCCTGAGGTTAGCACGATAAACCCAGGTAAATCGCTGTTTTCAGAACCTAACCCATAGGTAACCCATGAACCAATAGAAGGTCTTCCAAACCGCGAACTACCAGTGAACATTAGCAACTGCGCAGGGCCATGGTTAAATTGATCAGTATGTACTGCCTTTAAAAAAGTTACTTCATCAACAACTTTTTTGAAATGGGGAAAGTGGTTAGATACCCAATTACCAGATTGCCCTTCTTTTGAAAAAGTGGCTTGAGGGCCAAGCATATTTGGAACTCCTTCTATAAAGGCAAATTCTTTTCCTTCAATCAAGGATTCTGGGCAGGGTTTATTATGTAACTTTTGAAGTTCGGGTTTATAATCAAAAAGTTCAAGCTGGGAGGGGGCTCCGACCATATGTAAATAAATAACACTTTTGACTTTAGGACGTAATGGAGGGGACAAAGGGGCCATAGGATTTAAAGCTCTGCTAGCCTGATAATTATGGTTTGTTTTGTTGTTGAAACATCCTCCTAAAAGAGAACCCAAAGCAATTCCCCCTAAACCGAGGGTACATTCCTTGAGAAAGTGTCTCCGGCTATTCGAACTCGCACTGAACTGGTTGTACTCTTCGTATAGTTTCTTTATATCATCCATGTGTCAAAAATTCATCCAAATTCATTATTGCATTGGCAACAATAGATAAAGAAGCTGAGTTCGGGTCAAGCTTTTCTCCTAGTTCAAAAAAATCATTCAAGCTAGACTTATTGTCTTTTAACTCTTCTATCGCTTTTTGATAGAGGGAAACAAGCTCGCTCAAAATAGCATCATCAATTGTTCTATAAGTAGCGGCAGTATACATTTTTTTTATCGACCTTTCTACTGTTGAATCAAGATTGTCTTTTGCAAGATGAATTGCCGCTTCGAGATAGACAGGATCATTTAAAGTCACTAAAGCTTGTAGGGGAGTGTTACTGGGCAATCTTCTAACTAAGCAAATTTCTCTGCTTCCTGCGTCAAAAGAAATAAATGAGGGGTAGGGACTAGTTCTTTTCAAATAGGTGTAGATCCCCCTTCTGTGTTTGTCCTCTCCCTTGCTTTCTTTCCATAAATTCCCTAAATAGGCGTGTTCCCAAATCCCGTCTGGTTGAGGTGGCATCACCCCTGGACCAAACATTTTGTTACTCAACAGGCCTGAAATAAAAAGTGCTTGATCTCTTATTTCTTCTGCTGTAAGTCTTAGTTTAGGCCCCCTAGAATAAAAAACATTGTTTGGATCCACACCATATTTTTTTTGATCAATCACTGAGCTCTGTTTGTAGGTGGCTGATAAGACTATTTTTTTTATAAGCCCTTTTAAGCTCCATTTCATATCTCCTATAAAATTATAAGAAAGCCAATCAAGAAGTGCAGGATGGCTTGGGGGTTCAGATTGAGTTCCTAAATCTTCCAAAGTAGATACTAATCCCCGGCCAAAAATCTGATACCAAACACGATTTACCATGGTCCTTGAAGTAAGAGGGTTTTCTTTACTTATTATCCATTTCGAGAATCCCAGTCTGTTTTTTTCCCATTCAGAATTCCAATTATTAAATGTGGCAGGCACATTAGGTGTAACTTCCTCTTTTTTTACTAACCAACTTCCACGGTCAAATAGATGCGTCTTTCGTTGCATGAAACCTGGGTTTTCAACCATGATGGGGGTCAAGTTTTTGGGGTTGTTTAAAATAGCGTAAATGTCTGATTTAATTTTTTGGTTTTCCTCACGTGAGCTCACCGGAAAATCTGGAAGAAAAGCTATCCAATCAATTTGAGTGGCAATATCCTTATAATCATAGCCTTTCACATTATTTGTTTTTAGACCATTATTCCTTGCTTCAATATATAGGTCGAAGGGCTTTTTTTGTTTTTTTATCCGAATAATGCTAAAACGATTCTTTAGCCCTATCTTTTCTTTCCCATACTCAATTGACCCCAAAATTTCCCCTTTTGGAGAATCCTTTCTGAAGAGAATTTTAGTATTGGGTTTTCTTCCAGCATGTTTAAAATATAAATTCTGATGCCCTCGAGTATCTATGTTCTTAAGTACTGCCACACCTCTATTTCTTAGATTTAAAGAAATACCAGATACAAAGCCTTTGTCAGGATCAAGCACAATGGAATTATGAGCTTGATATTTGGGTTCTAAATAGGTAAAAAAAGAATTAAAGGCGTCTAGGGTTTGTGGATCTCCCCCTTTCGCAATACTATTTAGGACATTGTCAACTTTTGTTTGGATTTCATCATCATAAGACCTTAAGTTTGGAGCCTCGTCCATTAGGTCTTCATCTCTAGTATTATTGAAAAAAGCCATTAACTGATAATACTCTTTTTGTCTTATTGGATCATAAGGATGGTCATGACACTGTACACAACCAATAGTTGTACTTTGCCACACATCGAAAGTAGTATTAACCCTGTCAATAATAGCAGCTACTCTATATTCTTCGTCGTTAGTACCTCCTTCGTCGTTGTTCATTGTATTTCGATGAAATGCAGTGGCAAGCAACTGCTCATAACTTGGATTAGGCAACAAATCTCCAGCAAGTTGTTGGACCGTAAATTCATCAAAGGGAAGATCAGCATTTAAAGAATTGATGACCCAATCTCGATATTGCCATATATTTCTTCCTCTATCAGCCTCGTACCCCTTAGTATCAGAATATCTGGCAAGATCTAACCACCAACTAGCCCATTTTTCTCCATAGGTTGGCTTAGAAAAAAGAGAATCTATATAGGCTTCATATGAAATTTTATTTTCTATGTATAAAGTAAATAGCGCAGGTTCTGGAGGAAGCCCAGTTATATCAAAAGCCACTCTTCTTGCTAAAATAGCAGGATTAGCCATAGCATTGGGGGCTAGTTTTTTTTCTTGCATTCGAGCTGCAATAAAATGGTCTATAGGATTATTGCTATTATCAATCTTAGTCTTTGGTACGGGTTGATCTTGAGGAGGGACATAGGCCCAATGAGTGCCCCATTGTGCTCCCTCATCTATCCATTTTGTAAATAAATTAATCTCTTCTTTGCTAAGGGGAGGCTTCTCAAAAGGCATTCTAAGCTCAGGGTCTGTTTCATGAAAACGCTTGATCATTCTGCTCTTTGCTGCATTACCAGGTATAATAGCAGGTGATCCTTCATCTGTATTACCTAGTGCGTCTTTTTCAAACAACAAGCTAAACCCTGCGGTCTTTTTTACACCTCCGTGACATGAAATACATTTATCATTAATTATCGGTTTTATTTGCGTGCTAAAATCAACTCTTTCTCTAGTTTGACAAGAACCAAGCAAAACAATAAAACAAGAAGTAAGAATAAAATATTTCACATTTTTTAATTTTAATTTGCTTCAAATGGAAAAGGTATATTATAGCTAGTAGTCATAAATCCAAACATCTTAAATACCCTTGTAAAAATTTACTTAATAAATTCAATTTAAATCCTTCATAAATTCAAAAAAACTTGACTTAATTTGTAGCTAATAAAATAAAAAAAAATCTATTTTTTTCAAATCTACAAAAAATGCTATTAACAGCTAAGTTTCTTATACTTATCACTGGGCTCTAAAGCGCTCAAAAGAATTGTGAAATTGGACCAGACCTTTTTAAAAGCGCTAAAAAAAAGCTACGTAAAAATCATGAAAATATCACATGGTTTAGGGTATCTTGAGGTTAGAAGAAAAAGTGCAAAATTAATAAAAAAGGCTTTTGACCCCCTAAAGGTTGAAATAAGAGGATCGGAACATCTGCCTAAAGATCAAAAGATTATTTTTATATACAATCATCTCCGCAACCACCCCTATTTTACAGTCGATAACACTTTTCAGATTACTTTAGACAGTCATTTCATTAGCAGTAAAATACTGTATAAATACTATAAAAACCCTGGCACCAGAGTTGTGCGCTTTTCGCTCCCTGAAGAGGATGAGCACAGGCGTTATTATAATAAATTCAATTTTATCCGTGTATTCTCTAAAGATTTTACACCAAGCGGATTCACAAAAAAACAAATTAGAGCTACCAACGAGGAGTTTTACAATAAGGCAGCTAACGAATTGAAAAACAACACCAATCTTGTTTTCAGTCCTGAGGGGTCATCCTACTATACTGATGAGTCACCTGGGGCTTTTCGAAAAGGAATTTTTAAGTTGGCCGCTAGTTTTAAAGAACAGCCCCTTTTTGTTCCAATAGTATTAGTAAATTTTGACAAACTTCCCTCTAAGGACTCCTTTAAATGTGAAATAAAGCCCCCCTTTCGTTTGAGTGAATATGGAGTCGATTCACCAGCTAGTGACAAAATGGAAGAAGCGATTGAAAAAATACAACGTAACTATGCGCACTGGATCAATGAGCTCAAGAAGGACAACATCAATTTTGAACGTGAAATAGGTATCCTTAAACGAAAAATAGAACAAAAGAAAAATAAGAAAGACCTTGTGGTCTTCTATGGGAGTTCAACCATACGATTGTGGAAAAATATGGCTCTTGATTTTCCAGATTGGAACATATTAAATCTGGGCTTTGGCGGAGCTTTTATCCACTCTATGGATCATTATTTTGAGGTCTTATTTGAGAGCTTAAAACCTAAGTCAATAATTCTCTATTTGGGAGGAAATGATTTGACACTTGGGTATAGTGCTCAAAAAATAGGAGCAGCTATTGCAGATTTAGTTAAAAAAATACATTCTAAATTCCCGAAGGCAAAAATCTATTCTATTGCAATTAAACCCTCCATAGAGCGAGCAGAACAATTAAAGAAAATATGTTCTATAAACTCTTTGGTACAAAATCTTTCAACCTCCTTTTCCTATTTCCAGCAGATTGAATTCTACGAACACCTTATTGAAAAAAAGGAAATAAGAAAAGATTATCTCCTTCAAGACGGGTTACATCTCAATAGCAAAGGTTATGAACTCTTACATTCACTTGTAAGAAAGAAGTTGCAACAATAGATCAAGTGCTTGCGAGAAAGCATCTAATTGGGAGTTTGCTAATTCCTTTTTTTTACATTTACGCTAATGAAAGAAACCTATTCATCGAAAATTGATGGAGTGGAAATTGCATGGTTTGCACCACTATGTGACGGAGATGATGATTTTTTTGGTCATAGAAACCCTAAATTTAAAAGCACTTGGGAAAATACTTCATCAGTAGTAAGAACGGTAGATAAATTAGGGTTTAACAATGTTCTTTGCCCATCATCTTATCAAGTGGGACAGGATACTTTGTCCTTTGTAGCAGGAATGGCTCCGCTGACTGAGCAGATAAACTTTTTAGCAGCAATTCGTTGTGGAGAATTACATCCCCCAATGTTAGCAAGAACCATTGCTACTTTAGATCACATGCTAAAAGGACGTCTAACAATAAATATTATTTCTTCTGATTTACCTGGTACGGAATTGTCTTCCAGAGAGCGCTATGCTCGTTCCCGGGAAGTGATCGAAATTCTCAAACAGGCCTGGACTCAGGACTACATTGAATATAGTGGGAAGTTCTATCAATTTAAACTATCTACCAGGCCGTCAAAACCCTATCAACAAAATGGAGGCCCACTATTGTACTTTGGAGGGTACTCACCCGATGGGATATCCCTTTGCGCAGAATTTTGTGATGTGTATCTAATGTGGCCAGAAACAGAAGAAAATTTGAATGGATTGATGGCCACAATGAAAAATAAAGCAGCAGCCTTTGGTAGAACAGTGCAATTTGGATTGAGAGTTCATGTTATCGTTAGAGAAACAGAAGAAGAAGCGAGAAACTATGCTGACAGCCTACTTTCAAAACTAGATCTTAAACTTGGGAATGAATTGAAAAACAGGGCGCAAGATGCAGCTTCTTTAGGCGTGGCTAGACAATCTCAAATGCGGGCTCAAGCAGACGATAAGTTGTATGTTGAACCCAACCTTTGGACGGGAATAGGTTTGGCACGATCAGGCTGCGGAGCGGCTATTGTTGGCAACCCAGATCAAGTGGTGGCAAAAATTGAAAAGTATATAGCAATGGGGATTCATGCTTTTATTTTTTCAGGCTATCCCCATCAAAAAGGTGCAGAATTAGTTGCAAAATTAGTACTCCCACGATTGAAAAAAGTATCACTTCCTAAAGTTTTGGGAAGGGTACCTAAAGAAACACCCAATAGCCCTCTAGGCAGTGGCCCTAGAATGTAAATATGCTTGATGTTTTTATTGTCATAACTTATTTTGTCCTCATCATGATAGTTGCCCTAAGGGGCAAATTGGGAAGGCAAGGCACAGCAGATGAATACTTTTTAAGTTCTCGCAATCTGCCATGGTATTCAATTGCTTTCTCTACAATTGCAACCAACATACAAGGGTATCAGTTTTTAGGGATGATGGGCTCAGCCTATCTCTATGGGTTGTCACAAGCCAATTTAGAAATAAACGCCGTCCAAGGTATTTTGATAGCAGCTTTTGTGTTTGTGCCTCTTTTTATTAAGCAAAAAATAACAACGATCACACAATTCATTGCTACCAAATTAGGCCAGCGAATGGCGTTATTTTATTCTTTAGCTAACATTGCTTTGTTTGCCACAGTTACACTCGGAGCGGCACTATTTTGGGGAGCCTATGCTACAGATATGGTATTTGCAGAACAACTCAGCTTTTTACATGAAAATAGAATTGTTCGAATTGCTTTATTGATTGTCATTTTAGGGTTTTTCTCAGTTGTTTACACTTATTTTGGAGGGCTTAGCGCAGTAGTAAAAACGGACATAATTCAATTTTGTATTTTGCTTTTGGGAGGAATTATAGTTTGTTGGACCGCCGTTAATGAACTTGGAGGGTGGGAGCAACTTTATATCAAAACTCCTCAAAAAATGCATCTGCATTTACCGACTGATCATCCAACCTTGCCCTGGACACATATGTTGGGTCTGTTCTTTTTGAATATTAATTATTGGTGTGCCAATCAAACTGTAATGCAACGTGCTTTGGCTGCTAAAAGTGTAGGCCACGCTCAAGCGGGATTGCTGGTAGGGGGAGTCATTAAATATTTTATGGCAGTCATAATTATTATCCCAGGGATTGCACTTTATGGAATTTTGGGTGATAGCCTAGGTGAACCAGATTTGGCTTTTCCCTATTTGGTAAAAACCCTTTTGCCTACAGGAGTTAAGGGAATAATTCTTTGCGCTCTATTTGCCTCACTCATGAGTACTTTAGATTCTACATTCAATTCTCTTGGAACCCTTTGGGCAACTGATATTTATAGTACTTATATTAATTCAAAGGCGACTGATGAACAAAAAATCAAGGCGGGCAGAAAAATGATTCTATTTAGTTTTTGCACTGCACTTCTTATGGGTTTTATTTTTTTATACCTAAAGTTTGATAATCCTAATTCAGCTTTTACACACACACTTAATAATTTGAGATATTATATCAATTGCGGAATTGTGATTTTAATTTGTGCGGCCATTTTAATCATACAGCCCAACAGAAAGATGATCTTAGTAGCTTTCATTGCTTCACTACCAATAAATATTGCTATCGAACTTTTGTTTCCTGAAATGAATTATTTTGTACGTGCTTTTTGGGTTATTTTATTTGGATTGCTAATTTCAATGGTGTGTAGTAGAGCTCGTGTTAACAATATTTTCTCCTTATTTGAAGCGTCAACTACTACGCACAAATATTTAGGGTGGCTATTATTGATAAGTTTGTTTGGCCTCCACATTATTTTCCATTAACCCTCGTTGCAGGCATATTTTTTTGGATATTATGCCTACTTTTACACAACACTAATCATAAACTAAATTACTAATGAAATTAAAACTACTTATTCAGGTATCGTTACTTCTGGCTTTTAGCCATTTAACGGCTCAATCAATTATTGAAATAACGTATTTGGATGTGCCAGCCGTTAAAATCAATAAGTTTCTTGAGTTGCACAAAAAAATTGCAGACTTCTCACAAGGTGAGGGAAGAACTATCAAAGGTCACTGGGTCTATAGACACTGGTACGGATCTGGAGCTTCTATTGTTATCTATGATCAATTTGATTCGGCTACAGATGCTGTAAATGATGATTTTCGAAAGGCATATGAAACCAATCTAAAAAAATTAAAAAAGAAAGAACAAGAAGAAATGAACGCTGCATTTGCAGAATGGTGGTCTTTTTTCAAAGGCCATTGGGATGAGTTGAGACAAATAAATTACGAGAACTATTTTGTTTCTAAGGAAAATGTCGATTGGGACATTCCCTATGTTTTTGTGGTTGGAGATTATAATACTAATGGAAACCTTGCAGAGTTTGGAAAAGCTTACATAGACTGGCAAATTATTCCAGGTGTAAAAGAAGGTTCTATATTGGCTGGAGGCGCAAGTGCCCACTTCAAAGGGGAAGGTGCAGATGCACAGTTTTTCAGTGCGTATACAGATATTACTGAATTCGCAACAGCAGTCAGTAGTCAAGGAACAGCTAATCCAGAAGCGAGAAGTAAATTTTGGAATATGGTTGATGGAGATCATAGTGATCAAATCTACTTGCACATTGGGCACATGAATGATGAAGGTGTTTTTGACTTAGCAGGTAAGTAGAAATAATTTAATCCACCTATATTGAATAAAAACCCTCGTTTTTAGGAGGGTTTTTTTAGTTAGGATTCACATTTCCCAAAGAACCAACTCGGCTTGTAACCACCCATGAAGCTTTCGAGTACTTTGTCCATATTTATTCATCATTTTATCTGTAAAAGAAACGTCTTCTTCTTTAATTTCTGGAGCATCTACTTTTGGAATTTCAAAAATAATATGGCTAACAGGTTTATATGCATTTTCAGTTCTACTGTCTATGGAGTTTAATTCCCACCATTCTCTTCTTCCTTCGTGAGTTGATTTAAAATAATTTAATTCAAAAGGCACATAATCCTCATTGAGCTGTTCAAGGCCTAAATAATAACCTACTGTACCTTTTGAGGCAGTCACTCCTGGCATCATATAGTCAGAAATTCTTTTATTGGTGTAGGTCACTGATTTTTTTCTGTACTTATTATTCATTGTTTCAGCAACATAAGCTTTGATAACTTTATTTTTTGTTTTGCCTTTATGGGCCATTTTGATGTAATTGCTCCACCAATCTGGTGATTTTGAATTTAAAGCCTCCATTTGAGCTTTGTCTTTAAATACGTTAATAATCAGATAATCTGCCCAAGGATTATTATCGTTGCTTTGGGGATCAACTTTCCACACAAACCAGCCTGTTTGATGCCCATCGGCTATAGCCTTGTCTTTGACCACACCCCAAAAGGATTCAAAAGCTTCGTAGTCATTTTCTACCCCATCTTTGAGAGTGACCTCTTCTATTTGAGTCAAAATCTGTGCCTGTAGACTGAGACCACAGATCAATAAAGTAATCGTAAAATATAGTTTTCTCATTTTTATAGTTGGTTAAAATTAGTACTCCAATTTACAAAAATGTAGTTAGACTCTTTAATTGTGATAGTATCACTCTTTTAGTATCATATATTTATGATACCTTAACAAAAATCATTTTTTTATGAAAACCTTTGAATATAAAATTTTGAGTAACAAAGTGTTTAGAAAGTCAGAGCTAACAGAAGAAAATTTCAATCGTCTAGGCAAACAAGGCTGGCAACTCATTTCAGTCAGCACTTTAGAGTCTGGAGTAGCTAAGGCCTTTTTCATTAAGGAAAGTTAAGGCTAAAATAGTTGCACATTTTTGAAAAAAAGCAATGCTTCCTAACAAATATTACAAACTCCTTTTTTGAAAAAATTTACTCATAAGTATAAAAAGCAATCCGCACAAAATCCAAGCAGGTAGTGTTAAAAAGGAGAGAAAAAGGTTTTGACTTTTAGACCAATAATAGAAGGTTCCAGCTGAAAGAATCCAAGCTAAAAACACGAAGTAATTAAAATTTAAGTTTGCTTTTTCTGCATAATTTGGAATAAAAGATATGGGTTTATGAAAAAAGTGTTGGAAGACAATTATCGCTCCAAAGGGAGCTAAAATGAAGCCATAGAGCGCTACAAAATCTAATAATTTCATAGCAAAGGCAGGAAACAGCCCAGCTAGTGTGGCTACACCACCAGCCAAAATGGTTACCCAAAATGTACTCAATTTAGGGAGCACCGCCTGAAAAGCCAGCCCAGCTCTATAGATAGTAGGGTTTGCTGTTGTCCATCCCGCTAAAATGACAACCAAAATACCAAATACACCAATTGCGTTATAGGCTAAGGGTCCAGGAGCCACAGCGGGT
>CENX01033331.1_pt1 | contig 33007 bp, 25 predicted proteins | sample 361321 | NCBI WGS metagenome assembly CENX01 (sample SAMEA2619678, study PRJEB7988) | marine metagenome | isolation source: saline water (ENVO:00002010), including | reverse complement strand
TGCCAAATTGATTTAAATCCTCAAGCCAAGAATCTGTTGCTCTTTGACTATAAAAAAAATTTTCTTCTTTTTCTACTGCGATTTTAATTTTATTTTTAATTTCCCGATCCCCAACTGCAACAAAATGCCAAGGCTGCTTATTTGCACCTGAAGGAGCAGTAACAGCAGTTTCCATGGCATTTTTAATAATTTTCGCAGGAACAGATTTGTTTGAAAAAGCTCTAATCGATCTTCTTGTTTTCATTTGTTCCAAGGGCTTTAAAAACCCCTTTTCCATTTCTGCTTCTGAGTAGGTAGTGGGTTTGACGATGGAAAATGATTTCATTTAAATATTTTTACCTAATATTAACATCAAATATAGCAACTAGGGATTGGTTTTTAACATAGTCCATAGATTTTATTTCAAAGTTGTGATATTAAAATTTTTTTTTCTACTATCAAGTTATTAATTTTCTTTGTTTTATACGATTTTAAATAAATAGAACTAATCACAACCAAATTATAATTACAGAAAAACTTTCTTATGGATGGTTACCACCTCTTTGATCCGAGATACTTTTAGAATTGCATTAGGAGTTATACTCATAATAATTGGCCTCGTAGGTGGACTCATACCGATATTTCAGGGATGGGTTTTTGGTATCCCAGGTTTAATTATTTTGGCAGACTATTTTCCTCCATTAAAAAGAATTCTTAATTGGGCAAAAAAAAAATCAGGATTTAATAAAAAAAAAGTTGTTTAAGCTTTCCATTCACACCGTATGCGCCTTAATCTTGCGATTCTAATTTTATGCATTAACGATAGCTACACATTCTCTGCTAACAGAATATAAAATTGATTATGCAAATTGAAAAATCAAAAATCTCTGCAATTGTAGGCACACAGTGGGGAGATGAGGGCAAAGGAAAAATAACAGATTATTTTGCGAGAGATGTGCATTATGTTGTCCGGTTTCACGGCGGTAATAATGCTGGGCACACAGTCATCGTAAATGATAAAACCTACAAACTGCATCTTATCCCCTCTGGTGTTGTACACGGGAAACCGATCAGTGTGATAGGTAATGGAGTTGTAGTTGACCCTAAAGTATTAATCGAGGAAATCGCATACATTAAAGAAAGAGGAATAAATCCAAACCTTATGGTAAGCGATCGAGCTCACGTAATAATGCCATATCATATCGCTTTAGATAGTGCATTATCCGGTCATCAGGGGAAATTAGCTGCTGGCAGCACAAAGAGAGGGATTGCACCAGTGTACGCAGATAAAATGTTCAGAAATGGAATAAGAATGGTGGATTTATTAGAGCCCAAAATTTTTGAACAAAAACTCAAAAAATCATATCGCTTTTCTCAAGCAATTATTGAGAACACTTTTGATACAAAATTGGATATGCCTATGCAAGAAATATTAGATAAATATTTAAACTATGGAGAAATATTAAAAGAATTTATTGCTGATACAGCTCTTGAGTTATTTAAGGCTCACAATAGTGGGAAATCCATTTTGTTCGAAGGAGCACAGGGAATTAGTTTAGATGTTGACCATGGAATATATCCCTACACAAGCTCTAGTAATACTGTTGCCGGACATGTGTCAACGGGGGCTGGTCTAGGCTTTAAAAATATTAACAGAGTTATTGGAGTAGCAAAAGCCTATGTTAGTAGAGTTGGTGAGAGCCCATTCCCAACAGAGATTCATGGTAAAGCCGCAGAGGAATTAAGAAAAAAAGGCAAAGAGTACGGCACCACCACGGGCAGACCAAGAAGAGTTGGGTGGTTGGATCTTGTACAGTTACGGCAAGCGGTACGTGTAAATGGGCTAACAGAAATTGCCTTAACAAAAATAGACATATTGAGTGGATTTAAGTCTGTCCCTGTATGTACTTCATATGATATTGGAGGAAAAGTTGTTAATGAAATGCCGGCAAGCCTAACTGCCTACCAATACGCTAAGCCCATATATAAAAACCACGATGGATGGGATATTTCAATGAAAAATGTACTCGGTAAAGGATTCCAAGAATTCCCTGATGAATTAAAAACCTATATAGATTTCATTGAAAAAGAAATAAACTGCCCTGTCAAAATTATTTCCACTGGCCCCCAGCGGCATCAAACAATAATTAGATAGAAAAAATCAATAAAAATAATCGACTTTTTGCAATAATGAGCTTTACTACAGAGATAATTGATTTTACTGACCTATCAAAAAAAGATATACTTTCAAAATTGCAAGAATTAAATATTCCTCTAACTGCCGATGAGGCCCTAAAAATTCAGATTGAAATGTTAGGTCGACCGCCCTCACTTACAGAATTAGTGTTGTTTTCTATTCAAGGTTCAGAACACTGTAGCTATAAAAGCAGTCGCTCTCATTTAAAAAACTTCATAACAAATAGTCCAGATGTTGTACTTGGTGCAAAAGAAGATGCTGGTGTTATTTCTGTTGCAAAAGATAACAAAGGAAATCGTTGGTGTATAGTAATGAGTCATGAATCTCACAACCATCCCTCGCAAATAGTACCTTATGAAGGCGCGGCTACTGGAATTGGAGGGAATGTTCGAGATGTGATGTGCATGGGTGCAAAAGTGATCGCATGTACTGATTCTTTGCGCTTTGGCGAAATTGACAGAGACAAAACAAAATGGATACAAAATGGTGTTATCCAAGGTATTGCAGGCTACGCAAATCCTATAGGAGTGCCAAATATTGGAGGGGATTTGTACTATAATAAAGGGTACAACGAAAACTGCCTGGTCACTATAGTCACCCTAGGCATTGTAAGGGAAGATCACATTATTCATTCTTACGCTCCTGAAAAAGCAGATGGATATGACTTAATTCTTATTGGCAAGGCAACAGATAATAGCGGTTTTGGCGGTGCAAGCTTTGCATCTTTAAAACTAGAGGAAGAAAAAGAAGAACAGAATAAAGGTGCTGTGCAAGAACCTAACGCATTTCTTGAGCGACATCTTTTAAAGTCTACATATAAACTCTTTGATATTCTCAAAGAAAAAAATTTGATCAACCAAGTTGGATTTAAAGATCTTGGGGCTGGTGGCGTCGCTTGCGCAAGCGTTGAACTAGCAGAAACATCTGGCTATGGATCAGAAGTTTGGATGGATAAAATACATACAAGTATGAAAAACCTACACCCTTCTGTTTATTTATGTAGCGAAACGCAGGAAAGGTTTATGTGGGTATGTTCTCCTAAAATAACACCCCTAATTTTAGATCACTATAACTCGGTTTTTGACCTGCCGAATGTTAGCTCTGGGGCAAAAGCATCAGTTGTTGGAAAAATAAGAAAAGATGGTCAATTCATCGTACATGATAAAGAAATAGAAATAGTAAATGCCAAGGCTGAGGAAGTAACTAGAGGTTTTCTTTATGATAGACCAATAAAATCAAAAAATATTAATCAAATAGAGCCTGATTTAAAACCTTTATCTGATTTTAATTCTTTTTTTCTTTCTATTCTTTCACATGAAAATATTGCAAGCAGGGAACCAATCTTTGAAACGTACGATAAGCAGGTCCAAGGAAGGACATATGTTGAGGCCGGTATTTCTGATGCAGGGGTTCTAACTCCATTTAATTCTGATAACTATCCAAAAGAAATTCAGTCAACAGCTATTGCGCTGTCTACTGACCACAATCCCCGCTATGGCCTAATTAGTCCATATTGGTGCGGGGTAAATGCCGTTGTTGAATCCATGAGAAACGTTGCGAGTGTTGGTGCTATCCCCCATGCAATATCAGATTGCCTATGTTTTGGAAATCCAGAAAACCCTCATCAAATGTGGGAATTTGTAGAGAGTGTTCGGGGGATAAATGATGCATGCCAAACCATAACTCTTAAAGAGCACAAAAATCACGCTACTCCTATTATTGCGGGAAATGTAAGCTTTTACAATGAATCAACAACTGGAGCTATTCCTCCTAGTCCAATTGTCAGCTGTTTAGGTGTTATAAAAGACTATTCAAAAATAGTTCCGTCAAGTTTTCAATCTAGTGAATCCACAATTATACTGATCGGTGAAAGAAAAAATGAACTTGGCGGAAGTGTGTATTACGATCTGAGCGATGAACTAGGGACAAATATTCCCAAACCAGATCTCGAAGAGGTAAAAAATCAAATTTTTGCAATAACGGATTGCATTGATAGAAGTTTAATTTTATCATGCCATGATATTTCAGATGGTGGTATAGCCACTGCTCTAGCGGAAATGGCTTTTTGTAACAACTTGGGTTTTGAAGTGAATCTAATGGGAGATCAGACTCCAGAGGTTCTTTTATTTACTGAGACTGGCGGATTTTTACTTGAGGTAGGGCCTAGTCAAATAAAACAGGCTAAAAACTTTCTTTCTTCATTAAGTATCAATTTTTCTGAAATTGGTTTTGTCACCTCTGAAAAAGTTTTAAATATCAATAACTTAATAAAATTACCAATTATAGAGGCAAAGAACGCTTGGCAAAATGGATTGCGGGAAAAGTTATGATTAAGAAATTTTTAATTTTTATAATTTCTTTATGATATTAATTATATGAAAAAAAGAATAAGCTACGAATCTGCAGGAGTAAACATTGATGCTGGTAATGAGGCCGTAGATCGTATTAAGAAAAGTATTAAAACTACTTTTTCCACTGAAGTTCTCAAAGGAATCGGCGGATTTGGGTCATTATATGATCTAAAAAAATTATCCGGTGATTATAAAAATCCAGTATTAGTTCAAAGTATTGATGGCGTTGGTACCAAAACGATTATCGCACGTAAAATGAAAAAGTTTGATACTATCGGCATCGATCTTCTGAGCGCATGTGCGAATGATATAATCGTTATGGGCGCAAGGCCTCTAACCTTTCTTGACTATATAGCCAACGACCAACTTAATCCTCAAATAATTGAAGAAATTGTGTCTGGAATGGTCACTGCTTGCTGCGAAACAGGGGTCTCGCTTGTAGGTGGTGAAACCGCAGAAATGCCAGGAACATATTTGCCCGGAGAGCATGATTTAGTCGGGGTTATCACTGGGGTTGTCGATAAAGAAAAAATAATTACTGGAAATACAATCTGCCCCGGAGATAAGGTATTAGGCCTTAAATCAAACGGGCTACATACAAATGGATATTCTTTAGCAAGAAAAATCTTTTTTGATATTGGGAAATACGAAGTAAATGAAATTGTCCCCGGTTTAGATAGGCCAATTGGAGACTGCCTTTTAGAACCACATATTAACTACACTAATGTCATATTCTCTATTCTAGAAAAAAATATTGAACTCAAGGGACTAGCGCACATCACAGGAGGTGGCTTGGTGGAAAATATACCGAGGATACTTCCAAATAACTGTGCTGTAAATATTCAAGAGGGCTCTTGGCCATCATTGCCATTATTTGAAGCAATAAGATCCATAGGCAATATCCCAAAAAAAGAAATGTTTAGAGTTTTCAATATGGGCATCGGAATGGTTCTATTTGCAGATGCTAAATCTAGTAGCTCTATAAAAAATATGTTGGCTGAATCCCATGAAGTTTTCGAAATTGGAAATGTTATAAGTGGTCCTAGAAAGGTTTATTTTTCACTCTAATATAACCTCAGCGATAAAGCTTCTTATTATCTTTATAAAGTTTTTTAAATCTAGGATCACTCAACATAAATCCGATTAAATAATGTATCCTGGGTCGACTATCTTTTAGTACAAGCATTAGCTGATCTAATCCAAACCACTTGCACCTCGTAATACCCTCCTTTTTTTCTGGAGTCAACTTTGTTTTACTGGATCCAGTAAAATGTACAAGGAACCAAAACGTTTCTTTGACTAGGTATGTGTTTTTCTGCTTCACATGATGATAGGTAGGTATCAATGAATGTAAAAACTTTAAATCCTTTTTCTTCAGTCCTGTTTCTTCAGATATCTCCCTGAGGGCAGTTCCCTTTCTATTAGCTCCTTTTTTCAACTTCCCTTTTGGCAAATCCCATCGACCACTCTTTTTTATGAATAAAATTCTATTATTTTGAAAAACAACTCCACCTGCTGCTTGAATTTTTCCAGGCACTCTCTAAGTACTTCCTTTCAGCCTATAAAGAAGCTCGTACTGTTCTTTTGACAAATTCTTAAATCTAACGTCATCTATTTCAATACTATAATTTGGTATTTCTTTTGACCATTTTTTATCTACCAAACTTTTTTTCCCTTCATATTCTATATTGCTGAGTACATACCGCATCGCATTCAAGCGAGCAATCATTTTATTATCTGAATTAATGATGACCCAAGGACTTTTACGTGGGGATGTTTTGGCAAAAACTTGATCTTTGTATATTGTGAACAGGTCCCACTCTTTTGCTGCTTTTAGATCATTTGGGGACAATTTCCAATACTTTAATGGACTATTTTGTCGAAACTTAAATCTCTGTGCTTGATTTTCTTTCGATACTGATAAATAAAACTTTATGAGTATAAGCCCATTATCAATGTGCCGGGCTTCCCAGTTATTTACTTTTTTCATGAAATATTTATATTGAGCCTCTGAGCAATAGCCCATCGCAGGCTGGATTAATGCCCTTGTATACCAAGAACGATCAAAAAAAACAATTTCACCTTGCTTAGATAATAGATTATTATACGTTTGAAACCACATCTTGTTTTGATGGGGACTTGGTACCCCCAACTCAACAACGCGCATCGTTTTTGGAATAAGATTCTCTATAAATCTTTTTATAGTTGCCCCTTTTCCTGCCGCGTCACGACCTTCAAATACGATTGCAAGCTTTTCTCCAGTTTTATTAACCCATTCCTGGAGTTTAAGGAGTTCAATCTGTAGACGCCGTTTTTCTTTTCTATAACCTTTTAAGGTTAGCTCTTTATAATTCGTTCTGTTATAGATTATCATTGGACCCTATTTTACGGATGGATATATATTTTTGAATAATATTTTATTTAAGTGCCCTCTTTCATTTTGACTAGATTAATGTATTTATAAATTTAGACCAGCTAAAAACCTAAATATTATAAGATTAATTAAAAACATGGAAATTGATATAGGAATAATTCAATTCCCTGGCTCAAATACTGAGCGAGAAACAATTAAAGCGTGCAAACGAGTTGGGCTGAGTCCTATTGAGTTTTTTTGGAATGACAGTCCTGATAATTTATCTCAATTAAAAGGCTATATTATAATTGGTGGTTTTTCTTATGAGGATCGATCAAGAGCGGGCGTAATTGCCGCTTTAGACCCAATTTTAGATCAAATCAAATTAGAGTCGGACAAAGGAAAACCTGTGCTTGGTATCTGTAATGGAGCTCAGATTTTAGTAGAGAGTGGGCTTGTTCCAGGGTCAAATAGTTACAATATAGGAACTGCTTTAACAGATAACAAAAGGATTATAAATGGTAAAATAGCAGGTGTTGGCTACTACAATACTTGGGCCAGTATTAAAATGCAATCAAAGCCAAATCGTTGTGCCTTTACTAGGCATATTAAGCAAAATGATTGGTTAAATATTCCGCTTGCTCATGGCGAAGGTAGATTTGTTATCCCAGAAAATAACCTTTCTAAAATAATTGATAATAAGCAAATTATTTTTCGATATTGCAATAACTCTGGGGACATTATAAATGAATTCCCTACAAATCCGAATGGCTCAATTTATAATATAGCTGCATTATCTAATGGGGCCGGAAATGTTTTAGCTATAATGCCCCATCCTGAACGTACAAAAAATGGAGACACTATTTTTTCATCGATGAAAGAATTTATAGAAATCGGGAATCCGGTCATTAAAACTAATGTGACTTACGTTAAGCCAGAATATGAGTTAAAAACCTTTTCCCTCTTGGCTTCATCCTCTGAATGGGTAATTAATTTAATTATTACAGATAACGAAGCTATTTCTGTTGAAAATACATTGAAGCAACTAGGTTTTGATGTTAAAATAAGTCGCCAATCTCACTGGGAAATAGAAACTAATGGAGACACAAAAACTATTTTGAATTCAATAGATGCAACCGGAGAGTTATATAATTCCAACAAAGAATATATTAATTACAAGAAACCAGAAAAAAAAACTATCACATTTTTAGTTAGACAAAAAGAAGACCTTTTAGGTAGATCAAAACTAGAATCTCTTGTTAAAAACTTTGAAATTGAGGGCATAAAGTCATTAAAGCATGGTACCATTTGGAACATAGATTTAAATGGAAATGATAAACCTAATTTGATAGAGAAAATTTTAAACACTAACATATTATTTAACCCAATATCTTATGAATGCTATAGAATCAACTAAACACTACAAGGAACGTATTAAGGCCGAATTGAACAACACCTTAACCGAAACATCAATGCCGGAAGGGCAAAAGAATATTGGGAAAGTTCGAGATCAGTACGACCTTGGGAAAATTATTGCACTTATTACAACAGACAGGCAAAGCGCCTTTGATCGAGTACTTGCATCTATTCCATTCAAAGGTCAAGTTTTAAACCTTACCAGCGCTTGGTGGTTTGAACAAACTAAAGATATTATTCCAAATCATATTATCGATATTCCCGACCCAAACGTAAGTATTGCAAAAAAGTGTGACGTCTTTCCGATCGAGTTTGTGGTCCGAGGTTACATAACAGGAAGTACAAGCACCTCCCTTTGGACTGTTTATAAAAATGGAGACCGAGAATATTGTGGTAATATTATTCCAGAAGGCTTAAAAAAGAATCAAAAACTTGATTTCAACATGTTGACACCAACAACAAAAGAGAAAGATCATGACCGACCTATTGCGCCTTCTGAAATAATTAAGGAAGGTTGGATGAATCAAGAAGATTGGTCTTATTGCAGTAAAAAAGCACTAGAGCTTTTTAATTTTGGTCAGAAAAAAGCCTTAGAGCATGGTATGATTTTAGTTGATACTAAATATGAGATGGGAAAAGATGAAGATGGTAGAATTGTTTTGATAGACGAAATACATACACCAGACTCTAGTCGCTATTGGATCTCGGAATCTTATGAAGAGCGAATAAATTCAAATCAAGAACCTCAAAATATTGATAAAGAGTTTTTACGCCTCTGGTTTATAGATAATTGCAAACCATATGAAGATGAAACTTTGCCTGATGCTCCTGAAGAATTAGTTGTTGAATTATCATCTCGATATATCTACTTATATGAAACGATAACTGGAAGTTTATTCCCATTCCCTGACTCTGGTAATTCAATTCAAGAGAGAATTATTGAAAACACAAAAAAATATTATTAATAAAATAGATCATTGGCTTAAGTAAAGCTAATGATCTATACATCTATTATTAGAAAGGGTTAACTACTATGAAAGCAGTTATTATTATGGGCTCTAAGGCAGATGCACACCATGCTGAAAAAATAACGAGTAAACTGGATGAGTACGGTATAAAATGGAATCAGCATGTTGCCTCAGCCCATAAAACACCGCTAAAGGTATTAGATATTTTAGAAAAAAATGAAAAAGAAAAAGAACTGGTTTACATAACGATTGCAGGAAGGTCAAATGCTCTTTCTGGGTTTGTCGCTGCTAACTCTAAATTTCCTACGATAGGTTGTCCACCATTTTCTGATAAATCGGACATGTTGGTCAATATACACTCAACCTTGCAAATGCCGAGCATGACCCCAGTGCTAACAGTTATCGATCCCGGAAATTGTGCTCTAGCGGTAAAAAGAATATTTAGTGTCTAATCATCATCTCACAGCCGTCTCTCCGCTCGATGGACGGTATGCTAGTACTACTGCGCCTCTAAAAAACTATTTTTCAGAGATGGCGCTTATGCAATATAGACTTAAGGTTGAAATTGAATACCTTATTGCACTAAGTAATGAGAAAAAAATACATGAGCTCCCATTATTTTCTAATCGGCAGTTGATAAATCTTAGGAATATTTATGAAAATTTTGATATTAATGATGCAAAAAAGATTAAATCGATTGAGAAAAACACTAATCACGATGTAAAAGCCATAGAATATTTTATAAACAGTAAATTAAAAAAAACCTTACACCCTTGGGTCCATTTTGCGCTGACATCTGAAGATGTAAATAATCTTGCGTATTCTCTAATGTGGGGAGACGCTATTACAAATGTATATCTGCCTGAGGTCATCAAAATAAATAAACAGCTAAGAACTATAAGCAAACGTTTCAAAAAAATCCCGATGTTAGCATTGACCCATGGGCAACCTGCAACACCTACGACTTTTGGCAAAGAGATAGCTGTTTATTATACCAGGTTAAATCGTCAGATAGCTCAGATAAAAGTTCACCAATTAATGGGAAAGTTTGGTGGAGCGACTGGAACCTGGTCCGCACATTTTATATCTTATCCAAAAATAAATTGGTTAAGATTTTCAGAAAAATTTATCAAGCGTATGGGATTAAAACCGAATTTGATAACAACTCAAATAGAGCCTCACGATTCAATTGTTGAAAATTATATGCAACTTACCCGAGTTAATAATATCCTGATAGATTTTTGCCAAGATATCTGGATCTACATTAGCAGAGGAATAATTGCACAGAAAAGGGTTTCTAAAGAAGTTGGATCCTCAGCCATGCCTCATAAAATAAACCCTATCCAATTTGAGAATGCGGAAGGTAATATGCAAATAGCTAACGCTTTATTAAATCATCTTTCAATGAAGCTTTCAATTTCTCGGATGCAACGAGATCTAACTGATAGCACAACAATTAGAAATCAAGGGGTCGCCATGGGTCATGCATACCTAGGATTAAGAAGTATTTTGAAAGGGCTAAACAGAATCGATATAAATAAAGCTCAATTATCCGCAGAATTAGATAATCACTGGGAGATATTAGCAGAAGCAGTCCAAACAATTCTTCGTAAGGCAGGTCAGCCAGATGCTTATGAGAAGCTAAAAACAATTACTAGGGGTAAAGCCGTAGACGTAGAATCAGTAGCAGAATTCGTTTATAAACTCAATCTATCTGACCAAGATACTCAAACCCTGTTAACACTAACGCCCGCCAATTATGTCGGACTAGCTCCTAAATTAAGTGACCTAATCTAATGTGTGGAATCATCGGGGTATATGACGATAAAACGGAAGTTATAAATTATATTTATGATGGGCTGATTCAGCTACAGCATCGAGGACAGGATGCCGCCGGTATCTGTACGATGGATGATTCAAAGATGCACTTACATAAAAACCTAGGCTTAGTAACAGAGGTTTTCAAAAAAACCTCCTCACGCGTGAGTTTAACAGGTAAAACAGGGATTGGTCACGTAAGATACCCTACTGCTGGAAGTAATGACTTAAATGATTCTCAACCGCTTTACACAGCAAACCCCGTAAATATTACTCTGGCACACAATGGGACATTAACTAATAGTAACAAATTAAGAAGCGAGTTGCTTAAAACAAATTTTTGCCAATTCAATACTAGCTCAGATTCTGAAGTTTTGTTAAATCTTTTTGCATATGAATTGTATAAAACAAATTATAAAAAGCTCGGAGAAAGACATATATTCAAAGCATTGAGTCAAGTTTACGAAAAATGTCATGGCGGTTTTGCCGTTGTAATGCTTATATCTGGGATTGGAATTGTTGCTTTTAGAGACCCTAATGGGATAAGACCCCTATCAATAGGTAGAAAGGGAAATTCATACATTATTGTTTCTGAAAGTAGTGTTTTATCTGCACTGGATTATAAATTTATAAAAGATATCAACCCAGGAGAATCAGTATTAATTAAAGAGAATGGTGATATAAAGTTAAAAACGATCTCGAAAAATGGAAAAAATATGCCCTGCCTTTTTGAATTTGTTTATTTTTCAAGACCAGACTCATCTATCGACTCAATCTCAGTCCACAAAAGCAGATTGCGAATGGGGGACTTCCTTGGAGAAAAAATACTAAGTGAATATAAAAATTTAAATGTAGACGTAGTTATTCCAATACCAGACACCAGCAGAACTGCTGCAATGCAGGTAGCATATAAACTGGGAGTTAAGTACAGAGAAGGCTTCATGAAAAATAGGTATATAGGACGAACATTCATTATGCCCAAGCAAAGGACCAGAAAAAGGTCTGTAAAACAGAAGCTCAATCCTATTGAAATAGAATTTAAAAATAAACGGGTTTTGCTTGTTGACGATTCTATTGTAAGAGGACATACATCTAAGAACATAATAAGGATGGTCAGAAAGTGTGGTGCTAAAAAAGTTTTTTTTGCATCTGCCTCTCCTCCTATTAGATTCCAAAATATTTATGGAATAGATATGCCTTCAACAACAGAATTGATTGCTCATAAGCGTACAGTTTCCCAAGTAAGAAACTATATCAAGGCAGACGAATTAATTTATCAAGACCTTAAAGACTTAAAGAGAGCGGCCTCAATCGGAAATCCAAATATTAATGACTTCGAGGATTCTGTTTTTACTGGTAAATATCAAGTTGGGAACATAACGAGGGACTTTTTAAAAAATTTAGAAAAAGTCCGATCAAATCTTTCAAAATAACAAAAATTTATTTTAACCCAGTAAGTTTTAATTTTATAAAAATGCAAAATAATATATTAATCGTTGGTTCTGGAGCACGAGAACACATCATAGCAAAAGCTATTAAAAAATCATCTGAAGTTGATAATGTTTTTTGCGTGGGCTCAAACATGAACCCAGGAATTAAAGAACTGTGTACAAAATTGTTTTTGGGGGATATAAATGATCCAGACTTCGTTTTACAAAAAGCTTTAGATCATTCAATTACAATGGCCATTGTTGGCCCAGAAAACCCCTTATTATTCGGAGTGTCAGATATTCTTTCAGAAGCAAATATTAAAGTTATTGGTCCCAAAAAAAATCTCGCACAAATAGAAACATCAAAAACCTTTACAAGAAATTTATTCAAAGAATATGATATTCCAGGTTCTCCAAAATATCAATCTTTCCAGTCAATGAAAGGGGTAAAAAATTATTTATCTCAAATTGGAAATAATTACGTCGTTAAATATGACGGCCTAGCTGGTGGAAAAGGTGTAAAAGTATCTGGCGACCATTTAAAATCCTATAAGGAGGCGATAGAATTTTGTAAAAGCATAGTAAAACAAGGAGGGCGTTTTCTTATTGAAGAAAAATTTATCGGAGAAGAGTTTTCACTGATGAGTTTTTGTGATGGGGCTACAATAAAGCACATGCCAGCTGTCCAAGATCACAAACGAGCTTATGAAGATGATAAGGGACCAAATACAGGCGGAATGGGAACATATTCTGATATAAATCATTCTTTGCCATTTTTAACTAGATCTGACATGGAGGAGGCAAAATCTATTAATACTGCAACAGCAGACGCATTGATGGATAAATTTGGAGAAGGCTATGTTGGAATCCTCTACGGTGGATTTATGTGCACTGAAAATGGAGTCAAACTAATTGAATACAATGCTCGATTTGGTGACCCTGAGGTGATGAATATTTTATCAATTTTAAAAACTGATTTTTTTAATATTTGCCAAGCAATTACCAATAAAACACTAGATAAAATTGATATAGAATTTGAAAATAAGGCAACAGTTTGTAAGTATGCAGTACCAGAGGGATATCCAGATGATCCTATAAAGGGAGAACGAATATTTATTTCGAAAGAAAATATGGATGATGGTCTTTATTTTGCCTCAGTTGATTTAAGGGATGGTGGTTTTATCGAATCTGGAAGTAGAACCGTTGTTTCAGTAGGCGTTGGTAATACAATTACCGAAGCTGAAATGATTTCCGAAAAAAAAATAAATGATGTGAAGGGCCCACTTTTTCACAGAAAAGACATTGGCACTGATCGGCTCATACGAAAAAGAATTGAATTCATGGATTCTTTGCGATGATTCGTCTTGGGGTTCTTGGATCAACTAATGGGACTGATTTAGGATCCATAATTCAGGCAATTGACGCAGAAGAATTAAAAGCTAAAATATCTGTAGTTGTCTCCAATCAGAAGAATGCATATATACTTCAACGTGCAAGAGTGAACAAAATCCCTCATCATTATATATCACATAAAAATGAAAAACGCGAAATATTTGATCAAAAAATCAACAAAATATTGCTACAGTACAATGTTGATTTAATTTTACTTATTGGATTTATGCGTATTCTATCCGGTTGGTTTTGTACAAAATGGAATGAAAAGATCTTAAATGTACACCCTTCTTTACTCCCAAAATATGCAGGCGGAATGGATAAAAATATCTATAAAGAAGTACTGAAAAATAAAGAATCAGAAACGGGATGTACTATACACTTTGTTACAAACGAGCTTGATGCAGGGCCTATTTTTGTTCAAAAACAGTGCTCAATTGATTCAGAAGACACTATTGAAACATTAAAATCTAAAGTACAAGCATTAGAGGCAACTGCTTTTTTAGAGGCAATTCCTATGTATGAAAAAAAGTATCTTAAACTAAAATCAAAATAACAGTTCATTAAATAAATCTGATTTATAAACCCTATGACCAATTAAGAAATACATGATTAATAACCCTGAATTAAACAAAAAACCTGTACCCATAAAACGAGCGTTACTATCAACATTCAACAAGACCGGAATTATTGAAATAGCTACGGCATTAATTAAAAGTAAAATAGAAATATACTCATCTGGTGGAACAGCTAATGTGTTGCGTGATTCCGGTCTTCAGGTTAAAGATGTCGGCGAGTACACAAATTTTCCGGAGGTCATGGATGGCCGGGTAAAAACAATTAACCCTTTGATCGAGGGTGGAATACTTGGATTTAGAGATCTGCATAAAAAAGAAGCAAAAACACACGGTATTCTCTGGATTGATCTTGTGATATGTAATCTTTATCCGTTTTCCCAAATAATTTTGAAGAAAAATTGCTCTAGAGCAGAGGCATTAGAAAATATTGATATTGGTGGGCCAACGATGATTCGCGCAGCTGCAAAAAATGTAGGGTGGGTATCAGTGCTGGTTGATCCTGAGGACTATTCGCCTTTTATTACAGAACTTAAATCAGGACAAATTTCGTTCGAAACAAGAAATTTTTTATCTGTTAAGGCCTTTGGTTATTCGGCTCGTTATGAATCAGAGATTCACAATTATTTAGATGAAAATAAATTCCCAAATAATAGCTCAATCGCACTCGAAAAACATTCCGATTTACGCTATGGTGAAAACCCTCATCAGACTGCAGCGGCATATAGATTTGTTGGAAATAAGGAAAATAATGTATTAAATGCAAATATCCTTCAGGGCAAAAAATTATCCTATAATAACATAATGGATGCTGATGGTGCCTTGTCTTGTTTGCGAGAGTTCGAAGAAAAAGCCTGCGTAATAGTGAAACATGCTAACCCATGTGGAGCTTCCGTTGGCAGTAATCTCCTTAAAGTTTACAAACAAGCTTTTAACTCTGATCCCGTCTCTGCCTTTGGGGGGATTGTTGCCCTAAATAGAAACTGTACAGGGGAAGTTGCTAAAGCAATAATAGAAGTATTTACTGAAATAGTTTTAGCTCCTGATTTTGACTCTGAAGCCCTGGAAGTTTTCAAACAGAAAAAGAATTTGAGAGTTTTAAAAATTGGGGACTTCAAAAGCCGAAAAAAGAAACTTGAATACCGCAACCTAGATGGTGGACTATTGGTTCAAGATAATGATACAAAAAAGATTACTGAAAGAGACCTTATTACAGTCACAAAGAAGAAACCATCCCCTACTGATATAGAGACCTCTCTTTTCGCTTGGAAAGTTCTCCGTCATGCGAAGTCAAATGGAATTTTAATTGCAAAAGACAAGACAACAATTGGCCTTGGGGCAGGTCAAGTAAGTAGAGTAGATGCTGTCCATATGGCTTTAAAAAAGGGAGGGGATAACGTGCGGGGAGGAACATTGGCATCCGATGCATTTTTCCCGTTCCGAGATAGCATAGATACTATTAGAAAATCAGGAATCAGGACAATAATCCAACCTGGTGGTTCAATCAGGGATCAAGAAGTAATAAACGCTTGTGATGAATATGGTTTTTCTATGCTTTTTACAAACACTAGATGCTTTAAACACTAATTCACAAATTAATTATTCACTTTATTAATTATGCAAACTGAAATTGAGCGAAAATTTTTAGTTAAATTTTTACCCTCCAATATTGAAGGTGTTAAATATATTCAGGGATACTTACAATCTGATAAAAAACGCACTGTTAGAATTCGAACGGTTAAGGGCACCAAAACAAATACTGGGTTTTTAACTATTAAAGGATTGAGCAATAAGAATGGAATTAGTCGTTATGAGTTTGAAACAGAAATTCCATACCCAGATGCAAAATATCTTTTAACATTGTGCAATAAACCATATATTGAGAAAACAAGGTATCATTACACACTGGGACAATTTGTATGGGAAATAGACCAATTTCATGGGCAAAATGATGGATTATTAATTGCTGAGGTTGAACTTGTAAAAGAAAACCAGAAATTTGAAAAACCTGATTTCATTGGCACCGAAATAACAGGTGATAAAAAGTATTATAATTTAATGCTATCCCAGAATCCATATACACAATGGATTAAATAAGAAAGTGATTTGAGAAGCAGAGTGTTATGTTTCTAACAATATTCTTACCAGAATCAAATTATTGTCTTATATCGATGTATGTATAACCTTTTACAATAATTTAGAACTTTAATTTCTGGATCTAACACATCTCTAATGTAGTTTTTTTAAATTGCTTAATATCCAAACTGAGACCAAATCAAAAAAATATTATAGGTGACACATTTGAAATACTTTAATCATATCATGATGATGATTCCGTTCCTTGTCCTAGGGCAGGAGAAAAGCTCAGATAAACCAATAGTATCAATTTCTGTTCCATCCGGAGTTGGAATAGAAATCTCTGGTGAGGCTGAAGTAGAATTCATCAATGTAGAGGGAAAAGGTGGGGCACAGCATGAGGATGATTTTCTTAAAAAAATAGAAACAAGGAGTCCATATACTCAGATCGATAAAACTGTTCTTGATTTTAAACTAATCTACACAGATTATTTAACCTACAACTTTAGTGCGCGTTTTGATGATGATGGAGCATATGCGGATAGACACATTTTGCAGTATCAAAGAAACAATATCCGAATTGAGCTGGGGAAAAATCGACCACATATTGCATTAAAAAAAAATACAGAGGCCTATCCGCTTATTGGAACGGCTTATTGGAAAGGACGGGAGTATCATCTTGATATTGAAAGAGAATATTCTTCGGCGTTATTTGGTGCATCCATTGCCCTAAAAAGACCGATCGGATATGATGACGCTCTTGAAGACAAATCTTTCAGGATGCTTGTTTATGATGATACTCAAAAAAATGATGGCCAAACCGTAGAATTAGGGTTTAGAGGTCAATATTCATTAGAACCCTTTAAAGTTCAGGCTTGGTATTACTTTGGAAGCCTTATAGATGATGCCGATTGGAAAAAACGCCTTCATTATGATTTTGACTATTATGGAAATATTGAGGAACACACGGTCCTAAATAAGGACGCCTATATAGGTCATTTTTGGTTTGGCGGTCGTGCGGAGCTCACTCTTTTTGATGCTTTAATCCGTGGAGAATATATTTTTTCGGAGGACGCATTCCTTCCTCGAGACGGATTTTATTTTGAGGTAGGAAGAAAGCTTGATTTCTTTTCCATAAAAGGCTTATTCGGTCTTGTTAGGTATGGTCAAAGTAGAATTGACCCATACCGCCTGACTGATTCTTTCTTGAACCCATATAAAGACAGTTATGATACAGCTCTTCTTGAAAATGATGACAGCGATAATGAGAGATTTTCACCAATGCTCAAAGACCCTCACACATGGGATCGAGAGCTTATAACCTTGGCAATGAGCTATGAACTTAGTAGCTATGCTCAGTTAAGGCTGGAATATTATATACTGGATGAAGACACTGGAGATACAAAGGAGAATTCAACACAGCAAAACAGACGGTTCCAGCCTAGCGTAGACGACGATCAATTGCTTATACAGCTTAGGCTGAGTTTTTAAAAGAAGGGCTATGCTGCTTATAATAAGCTAATACAAGTCTCATCATATGCTAACTTTGATCTGATAAAATCAAATTATAAAAGTTTATATTTTTAAAACAATTAATAAAAGGTTATAAAATGAAACAAAAAAAACTAATAAATATTTCATCAATTCTGGGAATAGGGCTTCTGGTATTCTTCATTGGATGCGAGGATGACGATGCTGCTGATGCAATCGTAATTGAAAGTTTTAATATCACAAGAGTAGATATTGAATCTACAGGAGATGGTAGTCAGTCGCAGCCAGAGTTAATTAGGTTTACTAGTGAAACAGAAGGTGTTATTGTTAATTCAGCACAGAATACACTGGATTTTATTACAATCACATCTACTGACCTATCACTTAGCGGTGAGTCAATTCAAATTACCACAGATCCGGATTCTGAAGCTTCCTCAGTAGACGTTAGCGTTGACGAGAGCATCATTGCCACTATAGTTACAAAGGGTGCCTGTACTAGAGGAGAGCTATATCTAGTGGAAACATCCACAAAGACAAAATATGGTCCTTATACGGTTGGATTCAATCCAGACGCGGTCGATATTGCCGTGGATAACCAATACGTTGTTGTCGTAAATGAGTTTGACTGGGAAGATGGAACCGACGCGGGATGTGCAGAGAACGGTACCGGGTTCCCCGGTGTAAGTGTCTATGATATCAGCGCAGGAATTGCAAATGCAACACTTGTAAAAGATATTAAAATTGTCGGCACAGGAAGCGTTAATGGTCAACTAAGAGAACCTGAAGGTGTTAAAATAGCACCAGATGGAGAGACGGTTTACTTTACTCTTCAAGAGTCCAATGAGCTCGGATTTTTTAAGATATCTAGCCCCCCAGACTCAATTCCTGAGTCTAATATTGTACCGTACACTAGTACAAATCATGAGCCTGATGGACTCTGGCTTAACAGCGCCGGAACATTGCTATGCACCGCGGGTGAAACCGATGGCCAAATTGGAATTCACTCGATTGGGTCAGATGGAACTGTTTCCACCCAGCGTTTCTTCGGTCTCTATCAGCCTCTCAATGGGACGGGATGGGAAATTGGTGAATCAGCATCTGAATCGAATGCGATTGAACCTGAGGAAGTTGCAATTGTCGAAGAAGGTGGTAAAACATTTGTTATCTCAACTCTTCAAGTTGCTGGGCTTGTTGTTGTTTTAGACATTACCGACCCAGATAATGTTACTTTTGACTCAGCGGCCTTAACCGAACTTCATGATTATGTAGCTGAAGGTCCTGGACCATGTGGTCAATGGGGTCCTTCTTGCGGTGCACCAGAGGGAGTAGCATACAGAAATGGGTATGTTCTAGTCTCAAATACATATGACCCATCCGTGGCACTTTTTAAGGCCTCCTGGGCTCAATAAAAATTCCTATTATTTAAATAAAAGAAGAGGGGGACACTAAATTAAATCCCCCTCTTCTTTTGTATGCTTTATTTGCTATTTATAATGAAGTATTAAATATTTATAAAGACCACGAAAATAATTAAAGGATTTTTTGGCTCCAGTATTATCATCAATCTGAAAAAATTTTCGAGTTAACACGGCACAATGGATAAAATATTTCCGACTATTTATTTAAGGCAAGGAAATATATCGGTTTAAATACCCAAATTATTAGTATAATTATTCATATTATGAATCTAGCTAATAATAATTACAGCCATTCAAAAAAAATATTCTTCTTTTTATACATCTACATTTTTCCTTGTTTTTTGAGCGCAGCTGAATACAATTGGAATACAACATTTCGCTATCGGATAAAGTCAGATAACACTAATGAAGATGCAATAAATTTAGAACAGTATCTATCCGAGATGAGGACACGGCTAACCCTCAATGTGTTAGGTAAAACAGCTTCTGCTCATTTCACATTACAGGATTCTCGTGTTATCGGGAAGGACACTAACCTGGCCGGGATTACTGGGTTGACGAATGGACCAGCCTTTCATCAAATTTATTTTTTATTTAAATGGAGGCGGCAATTACTACGTTTGGGCAGATTTGAGCTTCCATTTGGTAATGAAAGAGTGTTATCAAAAAATAACTGGAATAATAGTGGAAGAAGCTTTGAGGGATTACATATAAGGAGAAAGAATAGTATCTTTGAAAGTCACTATTTTCTTCTACCTACCGTTGAGTCCAATTACGGAAACCATGAAAACACAGTTGATGAAAGAGTATTTGGGGTATATTTAGAATTTTTAATAAGCAGAAATGGGATTTTCAATTCTTTGGAGCTATATCATTTAGATCATCAATTAATAATTAATAAAAGAGCAGAAAATTTGTATACAACGGGATATAGAGGAGATATAAACATAACTGATCTAGTTTCTTTCGAGGCAGAGACAGCGATTCAGTATTCGAAAAATGTATCAGCGAGAATGTTATGTTTTAATTTAAAATTAAAGCCAATTAGAAATAGGTATATTAAAAATATATTTTTAGGAACAGATTTTATTTCTGGAAATGATACTACTAATAATAAACAAAATGGATTTGCAAAAATATTTGGGGCAAGGCATAAGTACCATGGATATTTTGACTTTCCTGAGCATAAAAAGTTTTTATCAAATGAACATGATGGTTTATTGGATATCAATATAAAAACAAACATCCGTTTTTTTAAAGAATCGAACCTTCTAATCGCGTATCATGCTTTTAATAATCCAGCTAAAAGGGAGAGTTTTGGTAAGGAGCTTGACTTCCTGGTTAAAAACAAGTTATCGGAAGAATTGTCTTTATCAACAGGATATTCTCTATATTTTCCGAACAGAGACAACACAACTAAACAGTTTTTTTACTTAGTTATTAGCGCCAATCTTTAAATCAAAAATATATTAAAACAATACGCTATTTATAATATTAACAGTATTTTAAATTACGCAAAATTTTTATTTTTTTTTAATCTTTAAATAATAAAAATAATTTTATTTGAAAGTGTCGACGATTTTCTTTCTATATTTTTTTAAAAACTTTTTATGTTTTTTTTAACGTATTTCGTTTTTTAAAATATTTAGGGATTATAACTTTTAAAACTTATTTGCCAATGTGGTCCTGGTTAATATTTCTTATATTAAAAGAGTTTTTATTAAGATATAAAATGAATTTTTGATTATATAAAAACTGTTTATTTTTGTTGTCTTACTAATTAATACAACAATTTTAAAATCGAAAAAAAATTTTTAAAAATTTATAGTTAATTGTTATTATTGTATTTAGAAGTCACAAAACTTTTAGTGAAAATTTGGGGTCTATTTTACTATTAATATATTTTTACATTTTTATCAATCTCTTTTGACCATGCATCAATTCCCCCAAGGAGATTAGTCATGTCATACCCCTCATTTTTTAGATACATACAAACCTGCATCGACCTCATTCCAGTGTGACATATCGCTATGATCCTTTTTTTCTTATCAAGCTCTTCTAATCTTCCAATTAACATACTCATTGGAATATGAGTAGCTCCATCAATTCTTGCCACTTCAAACTCTGCATGTTCTCTTACATCCAACAGGATAAAGTCTTCTCTATTATCAAGCATTCTGTTTAGTTCTTGTACATTTATTTCATTCATTACACATCTCCATTACTTTTGAATTATCGGTTATTATCCCTACTGTTCCTAAATTTTTACACCAATCAACTGCTGGCAAGTTATTAACCGTCCATGCAACAACTCCTATACCATATTTATTAAAGTATGAGATTTTTTCTTTACTAATTAGTGATGCTTCTAGATGTAAAAAGTCTGGATGGAACCAAATCGAGAAATTCGCCATTCTTTCTGATTCTGCTAAAAGGGCTAAGCTGATCTGTGGAGAAAATATTCTCATATACAACACGACTAAAGGGTTAAAACAAGAAACAACAACCTTATGCTTTTTTAAATTGTTGTTGTAAAATTTTATAAAACTTCTCACAGTTGAGAAATCATAAATTGTTTTACATTTTATTTCGATGTTTAACAAAATATTTTCTGGAATGATTTTTATAGCCTCTATTAAAAGTGGAATTTTTTGTTTATTCTTAGGATGAGTATATACTCCAGTTTCATAGTTTTTTATTTCTTCGTACAATTTTTGATTCACCAACCCTGTTCCATTTGTTTCTTTTTCTAAATCAAAGTTATGCGAACACACAATAGATCCATCTTTTAAACTGCAAACATCCATTTCGATACTATTGAACCCTTTTTTTACAGCATCCACAAAAGAGGCTATAGTATTATCTGGTGCAATGTCAGTACAACCTCTATGTGCAAAAAATGATAACTCTCCCTTTTTGTAAAAATCCCAAGATCTTGCGTGCCAAAAATATCTGTGGCGTAAAAGAAAAAAGAAAATTAACAAAAAAGTTAAAAAAATTAACATTATGGGTTCAGTATCAGTTTTCTAAAATCATCACTCTTTCTGATGTATGCTTCACTAAACCGCGTTGTTCTGTATTCTCCTTTATGATACATATCTGCTTGATCCTTATAATACGGGCTAGAGGGGATTCCAGATTGTCCTGTTGGTAAAATAAATTGGGTTTCGTTCAAATTAGAAAAGTCAACAATTCTTCTCATAGATGCCCCAGATGTTTGGTTGTACGGATTCCGGAACGAATAACCGCCAGCATTAGGTGTCTTATCAGAACCACCTGATCGATATGGGCCCACACTTAATTGGAAAATCTTGTCTAAAATTGAAATCTCCGATAACATATGTGGGTGGGTAACTGAATGGGCATCACCCCATTTCCAATTTGTGTGATTGATCCCATACTTATTTTCAATTTCTTCAACAGCGTTGATCATAGAAAGATAAATTATTTCCCTTGTCGTCTCTATTTTATTTTTTGTTTGTATATTATCAACCCAGGAAGATTCCTTCCCATTTAAAATCTCTCTTATGTTTCTATGGACTAAATATTTTAACCCACTGTATGCAATTAAATAATCTTCCCCCAAAAGCTCAAGCTCATCTCCGTATATATTTTTTGTCAAACACCTCATGAACGCATGAAAAATAAGTGCGGCTTGAGAGTCTACACCTTCAATGCCATCCCAGTTTTCTAAATATGAAAATGCTCTTTCCAGATTCCCTGTCTCAGACCCTTTTTGAGAATCAATAATATGCGGCTTAATTTCAAGAGAAAATCTTGACTTTAGATCTAATTGGATATTTTTCATGTCTTCTACTGTTGCATTTTTAAGTGTATCCAATCGATATTTGATTTGCTCTGCTCTGCTCGGGTCAGCCCATAGTCCACTAATATAATAGGGAAATTCGTCACCAATTATTTTGTTATTAGCAGTCGATATAAAACCCTGAGGCGGATTAAATAAATATGGCATTTCATTATATGGGACTCTTCCCTTCCAATCAAATTCAGATTTATTCCCCGGTCTAGGGATCATGCTAAACCCCTCTTTCCTTATTGGAATGAATACCGCTGGCCTCCAGCCGATATTTCCCTTTTTATCTGCATACACAATATTTTGACCTGGTACTCCAAAGTTTCTTAAGGCTTCCGAAAAATCATCCCAATCTTTCATTAGATTTACATCTATCCAGGCATCCATTTCAGAGGTTATCCAGTGACCCGTCCAAGACATTGAGATGGCATTTTTGTTGCTTTTTAGTAACCCGTGGATATCACTAATTATCGGTCCATGATGCGTAAGGCGGATCGTGATCGTAGTATCTTTGCCATTTTTTAGAGGAACTTTTTCTTCAACTATAGTAATTGGTTTCCAGGCTCCATCATATTCGTATTCATTTTTATTTTTTGGATTTAGCGTTTCTATAAAAAAATCAACATCATCTACCATGGTGTTTGTAAATCCCCATGCCACGTCATCATTCTGTCCAATTACGGGAACGGGTATGCCTGCTAAACAGACACCTGAAACGTTAAATCGACCTCCCTTTAAATGCATTTCGAACCAACGAGAAGGCTGAGAAAATGCTAAATGAGGGTCATTTGCCAAAATAGGTTTATTTGATTTTGTCTTTGATCCTGCAATAACCCAATTGTTGGAGCCAATATCAGCATTTTCTCTACCAAAAATATTTCGCAGTGAAAACTCTTCTTTAATAATTGAATCAAAGACAGGTTTGAATTCTTTAAAATCAACTTCTGCTATAGTTGGTTTATCCTTATGATAGCCGGGAATAATTTCGGATAATTTCTTTTGGCCAAAGTAAGATGCGATTGCACCATATACTATCTCTGGCTCCCAAGAACCTTGCATTTCATGAGCCATCATCCTCTCATAGCCAGCAACAACGCTAGGATCCCAAAGAGGTGGTTTTATTCCTAAGATTTTAAATTCAATTGGAAGATCTTTTCTTGCTTCCTTAATATGATAATTAATCCCATTACAAAAAGAATTATAAATTCCTCTCTTTTTATGATCCATTATAGATACCATTTTTTGTGCAGTATTGTGTATCCTCCATGTTCTTAAATAAATATCTGTTGATAAATATTCATCCCCTAGTGCTGATGCAAGCTCCCCTCTTACAGCGAATGCAACGGTAGAAAGTTGAAACAGTCTTTCCCTCGCTGCCAAATATCCTGCGGCAAAAAACAAATCACTTTCATTTTGGGCAAATACATGGGGGACTGCCCATTTATCGAAGTAAACATCGACAGGCTGATTTAAACCTGTTAGATTTATTTCTCCCTTATATATCGGGATAGGATGATCTAACCAACTAAAGAACCAGAATATTGATACCATAGATAAAAAAATAAAGACAAGCAAAATTTTTTTATGTAGCCTCATCTATTCACCTTAAAAACTGTTTCCTAGTTCCATACTACCTTAATGAATTTTAGTATTAAATAATAACCAATTATTCGGGTCAATTTGCGGATTCGATGTTGCTGGAATTGATATCCCGCTAATTTTTTCAGTGACTATGACAGATACCGTTTCCAGAGCAAAGTTTCCTTGGTATCTAACCTCTACAGGTAACTCAAATCCGGTTTCAGACCACCAAAGTTCAATAAATTTTTTTTTACCGTTATGATAAATTTTTTCTCTCATGTTTAATGTAGGATACTCTTTCCCATAAACATATTGTTTAAAAAAAAGGTCTAATTCAATCCCAGAATTATTTTCCAGAAATGACATGAACTCTTTAGTTGTTGTTTGGTTATTAGGTTTCTCTTTTGGCGTTCTTAAAAATTCTTTAAGTGAACGTTTCATTAAATCGTCCCCTAAAAGGTAACGAAGCATATGTAAAACAAAAGCTCCTTTATAATAAACGTCATTGTCCTTATAGTAATCCATTTTTGTTGGTCTGTCATTAACTATTGGAATATCATTTTTTATGTTTTCTTTACAACGGTTTTTAATAAATGTATGGTATGCTCCTAAACCGAATTCTTTTTCGATGTACAACGCCTCTGAATATGTGACAAAACCCTCGTGAATCCAAAAGTCTGCCCAGTCAGAGACACTTAAGTAATTTCCCCACCATTCGTGACCCATTTCATGAAATAATAAAAAATCATACCCTAGGATTGTATTTTGATATTTGTTTCCATAGGCTATAATTGTTTGATGCTCCATCCCCCAATATGGTGTCTCAACTAAACCTAATTTTTCTTTTTGCCAGGGATATGGTCCAAAAGTTTCTGAATAAAATGTAAGATATTTTTCAGCTTTTTCTAAAAGACCATCTGCTCCTTTTCTTGATTCTGGCAAAACAAAATATTCTATGTAAAGGGGATCATTCATAACCACTGCTCTTTTGGAGATAACCTCAAAGTTCCCAACAGTAAAATTAACGTTATATGGGCTTATTGGATAAGATGTCTTCCAATGCCATGTCTGCTTATAATGACTTTTATCAATCACGCCTTGCAATGTTCCATTGCTTGCAACCTTAAGAGGCTTTGGAACTGTTACGTAAATATCAACGCTATCTGCTTTGTCACTTGGGTGCTCTTTGCACGGATACCATATGTGAGCTCCGTTTTTTTGACATGAGATCGCAACCCACGGATATCCATATTCACAATTGCTCCAGGTTATCCCTCCTTCCCAGGGTGGGTTTACTGCAACAGGGGGTTTCCCTAAATAAGTGATTTTTACCTCATGCTGGTTTTTGTTGGCTAGACCTCCGTGCTCAATGTATAACTTATTTCCCCTTTGATAAAAAACCATAGGTTTGTTATTAACCAACGTATTTGAAACACGGTAGGTATTAAGCAAATCAAATTCTAGTTTCCTTGGGCTCTTCTTAAGTGAAAAAGTGATTTTTACATTACCCCCAATAATTTTCTTTTCGGTGTCAAGGTCTAATCGGAGATCGTAGTGGTGTACATTCATATAAGCTTGATTTTTAGACAACACACCTCCAGATGTTGCATTTAGTCCTAAACAAAAAGATGTAATAAAACATGATTTTATTAAAAACCAGAACACTTAATTAGATACTTTATACTGGTACTGATAAATCCCCATTTTTTTATCTATCTCTATAATTTTAAAAAAATGAATGGGAATTTCATCAATCAAATCTGAAAACAAACGAATTCCTTTCCCGAAAATATAAGGGTGAGGAGTTATATAGATATGGGTATAAAATTTCGAGAATCTTGAAAATGTTTTTCCTCCTCCAATTATATAACAAATATCAGTACTAAGAGTTGACAAGATGTTCTCTGGTTTCTGGTTGCGATTCATTACAATCATTTCTCTACCAACTAAATCTTTTTTAATTGTATTGAAAGTATTAGTTCCCATAATTAATGGGCACCCCATAGTCTGCTTTTTAAAAAAATGAAGGTCTTTTGACCAGGAGGTTATTTCATTTTTATGCCTGGCAATAAACCCATCAACAGTAACTGCCGCGATAAGGATTATTTTTTCAGGCATTTTTCAATCGTAGGTTCTATTATTTTTCCATATTTGAATATTATCGACCCCACTTTGAAGATTTGATTTGTTTTCATGGCTATTAGCAAAACCTAAGCTGTTAATCATTTTATGGGTATCATTACCAATAGATAATTTAAGAGATTTGACAATGTCTTCTTGTTTCACCTTTTTGAGTGCTTCAATAATTTTTTTGTCTCGATCAAAATCTCCATCAAATTCAAAAACTGTATTTTTATGCATCATGGCACGCTCATATATACTTTTAGGTTTTTTCTCTAAGTCATCAATTGCAGATTGCCTATATTTTTCGAAAAGGTCAGGCTTAATTTGACCGACCATATCTGGAATTGTTTTAATAAACTTTTGAGCCCTACTATTCAACTGATCGGCCGGATAAACTCCTGATTGTATGATAAAATATAAATATTGAGAATCGTCTCTCCTTTGAGCTCCAGACCAAACAATATAACCAAGTTGTTGGTTTGTCCTCATTTCTGTAAAAAATGGTCTATTAATTGCTTGGTTTATAATTCTAGAAATAGCTTGGCTCTCATAACTATCATCACTAAGGAAGTACTCTCTCCAGAAACATGAATTATTTACTTTTAATTTACTGATTGCTTGAATCTTCTCTGGATCTAATTGATTGAGATAACGAACTTGGAATGAAGACTCTTTACTAATTGGGCTGGTGCTTAATCCTTTCTTTAAAATTTCGAGGGATTTTTTAGCTTCCTCTTTTGTATAGTCCCCAAAGACTAGCCCTTCTATAAACGTATTTTTAAAGATCACATCAGAAAAATCTAGGATTTGGCTCAAGGATACATTTTTTGCATTTTGATGCATTTCATCGGGACTATAATATACATTTCTAAAAATTCTTTCTGTCTGATCTCTTACAATTCTCCATGCATCGGATAAATAAAAATTTTGATATTCCCTTGTGATTTTATCTTTTATACCAGAAAATTGCTCTTCATTTAGTTTTGGAGAAATGAGATGATTAATTAATGTTTCTAATAATTTTATAGATGACTCACGATACCCACTAACTGTTATATAAACACCCTCATATCCATCGGTAATTGCATAGTTCAGGCCTGCTTCTTTAGCAGGATATGCAATTTCATTCAGGGATTCGTTAACACATGAAATATAAAATTTCAATTTTGTTCTAAACACTGGGCTCATCTTCTCCTTAGGAAAAAATATTTTATAAGTCATTACTCCTTTTGGTCTTAAAAATTCTTTGTCTTGTCCAAAATAAATTTTTTCTCCCTCTGTATTTAACAAAATATCTGGTACGTTATTAAAATCAATTTCACGATCTGGCAATGATGCAAACTTTGGAATGAATGGGTTTGATTCCCTCATAAGCAAATCTCTTTCTTTAGGTAAATCAATCAATTCCTTGTAAAACTTTTCATCTTCGGTGTAACTATATGGAGCCTGATAAAAGTATTCTTTTTTGTCTGTTTTTAATCCCTTAGCAATAAGAAATACCATCATATTATCTGGTGTCAACTGATCTAACACTTCTTGATATGACGTTGAACCATAATCTCCATATATGTAATTAATTCTTCCTGCATCCTCTAGGGGATAAAAAAGTGTTTCATTTGCTAAATTTATTGCTCGATTGGCTCCCTCGCCTTTATTCGAATAAATTTCTTCTAACTCGGCCATTGCTCTCATCTCTTCAAAGGCAGTCTTGTTAAACCCTTCATCTTTCATAAGATTGATATACATAAAAGTTGATTTAATTACTTTTTTATAATTTTTTAGGCCTGTTTCTGTGAGCCCAATATTAACAGTTGCATCTCCATAAGAATCTGTTTCTGAGCTAGCGCCAGCTGATAGCGTTGTAGCCCAGTTTTTACCTTTAAGATATGATAGAAGACTTCCTTTTCCCTCATTACCCAAAATATATCCTATTAAACGCCCTGGTTTACTTTTGTATAAACTTCTTATTCCTTGAAGAGGAAAAGTAAGGTTTAGCTCTCTAATATCTTTCACTGGGTCGATGGAGACCAAACGAAAAGTCTCTTTCTTTTCATAAACGTCACTGGGATAAATGCTTTTCTTTAAGTTTCGATTGGGCAACATTGAAAAGTGTTCTCTAACCCATTTCTCCATTATGTCCAAAGACTGGGTGCTTAGAATGCTCAGTGCCATTTGATTAGAACTGTAGTAATCTTCGAAAAAGGATATAACCTCCTCGCGACTCACATCACCTAACGTTTCTAGATTACCTGTTTGAAACTTTTTTGCTGGATGGTTATCTCTTGCTAAAAAAGTTGAAATTCTAAATATTCTCCAGTAGTCATTCATAATGTTTTTTTGATGTTCTGAGTGTACAGCATTTATTTCTTTATTGACGTACTTTTCTGGAAATAATGGATTCACAAAACGATCCGCAAACCGATCAACGGCTCCTTCCATTGCATGGGGAAAAATTTGAAACTGATAGTTGGTATGGTCTCTGGCTGTGTAGGCGTTATAATAACCTCCGTTTGATGTCAGGTATGTATTAAACTCATCTAGGTTTGGATATTTTTTTGTACCCATTTTAAACATATGCTCAATAAAATGAGCTAAACCCATCCTCGATTCCGGATTATCAAGAGACCCCGCCCGAACACTTAATGACGCTGAAGCTAAATTTAAATCAGGGTCAGACAATAAATATACTTTCAATTCATTCCCCAGTACTATTTTTCTTGTTTTGGATTTATCCAGAGGGTGTTTCATTAGTTCCTTTTTTTTTGGTTTATCAACACAACTAACCGCCGTGGCAACAATTAATGCCAATAATACGGACTTCATAATATCTCCTATTATTTTTAAGTGTCTAATGCTTCAGAAATACGATAAAGCAAATATTCTCTATGAGCTTTTGTTGAAGCATCGACGTTATATTTTTTTGATGAATATTTTATAATATTATTCAAGCTAGAATGAGCTGCAGAGACAGAAAGATGATCATATTTAATCTTATTTTTATTTAAAACTATTTTAATTAGGCGCTCAGTATATTCAATTTGCAAGTTTTGCCTTATGGAAGAAACATTACTAGCTGCATCGACAGCGAAACAAGAATTGGTTAAGTCTCTTAACATATCTGATAGGCTGTAAGTGTTTCCATAGAGGCCTGAGTCAGAAATTCTCTTCAAAACATTTATATGAAGTAGTTGATCAAATATGTTTTTTTGAATATCTAAAATTTGGTCGTGAATTTTATGATCTTTTGTTCCACTAAACCCTCTTCGTTCCCACTGAAGGTGGTTGTATACATTCTCAGGAATATCAAAAGCATTTGGAGAAAAAACATATTTGTTTAGTAGAGTCATTGCCCATTTTTGTGTGTCTTTGTCAATCGCAATAAATGGCGTGTCGCGATCATCTTGCCCTACCATAGAACGATCCATATAGAGGCCTCCAATATAACGAGAAATAACAGAGGAAGAATTTCGATGTTCTCTATTAAGTATATAAAATGCATCCGTAAAGGCGTGGTATGATTCAGACTCATTTTCATATCTTGACCTAAGAGTTTCGTATAAAGAACGTATTAGGTCGATTCTTTCTTGTGCATACCCTAATGGATTTGAACTCATATCGTAGATCATTATCCTCGGGTCTAACCCTTTCCCAGGAGATCTCATATCATCTGCATCATTACCAAAGCCATACTCAATTTTGGTGGATTGATTTAGTAACTGCCTAGTTCGCGCAATCTCATCTAAAGGATTTTTCAATGGAGGAGTATATCCATACTGTATGGCCCAAATATCGTAGGGACCTGCTGCTGTTGAATAATATTGCCCCACCCAGTTGTTTTGTTTGCCAATGTTAACTGCATCATAATCCATAACAGATGACATGAGGCCTTTAGACTCTGTAATATTTCGATCATGTACGGAATTTAGACTATGAAAGTAACTTCCATGAAAATTATGGTTAAGCCCTAGAGTATGTCCAATCTCATGCATAACTAAGCTAACCATTGCCTCATATAAAAGTCTGCGCTGTTCAAAAGAAGAAAATCTCCCAAGTGACTTGAGAGTCATTTCAGCAAAAATATTCCCATGCTGCTTGTTAACTCCTTGAGCACAATGATTTTCTGTCTGGCTTTCCACTCCTTCAACGAAGGGGCTCCACAATCTCTCATACTTCACACGATTTGTAAAGTGAACATATTCAAGCATAATATCTGCACCTAGAATTTGACCAGTCTTGGGATTTACAAAACTAGGTCCGTAACCTCCAAACATGGGGTTTGGCGAAGAAGTCCATCTTATAACATTATATCTAATATCTCCTGCATCCCAAGTTGCGGTATCTGCTTGAACCTTAACTTTTAAGGCATTATTAAAACCTGCTTTTTCAAATGCTTTATTCCAGGCTAAGACACCATCTTTAATTGCATCTCTGAATTCGTGCGGAGTTGTGTTTTCAATCCACCAAACTATTGGTTCTACAGGTTCAGATACAAATTGTTCTGGATGTTTTTGTTTTAAATTCCAACGATGCATCAAGTCTCGGTACGGCGTAACATCTTCAGGTTCCGTCATATCGGTTACCTGGGTAGTAAAAAAGCCTATTCTTGGGTCTGCAAAGCGTGGAGTATATTTATTATCTGGGACAGCTATGAAGCTATGCTGAAGGGTAACATTTACTGATCTTGCATCAGTAAGACCTGCATCAGTACCCCAATTTGTTGGCGTTGGATTGCTGTAAACATACTGAACTGAAACACTTGTGTTTTCGGGATAATTTTTTAATTGAACATACTTTGAACGATCTTTAATTAGTTTTCCTAGTTTAAACTGATTTTTATTTGCACTATTCGGACTTACGCCTCTGGTAATCTGGTGTAACGCTTCTGTAAGAAGCATATTATCCACATTAATAACCACAGCACTATCTGATTTTGCTAAAATTAATTCTGATGCTAATATGGCCGTAGCAATATTAGCATCAGCAGAACGGCTAAGAGGATTCTCAGGATCAAAATAAAATGATTGGTTTTGAACCTCAAGCTCTACCCGATTGAAATAGCTATTAAAGGTAATGATTTTTGATCCTCTATAATCCCCCGCATGAACACCAGCGTTTGGATGCCCATTTATACCATGAACAAAATAAATAAATTCTTTCCCAATTTGATCATTGGAAATAACCATAGAAAGTTTCCCAGATAGCGTATCCTGATAAAGAGTAATTAAACCTGAAATTTCTTTTTTACCCTTTATGAACTCTGTGATTGTTTTTGGGTTTGATGCTTCAGTTTGTCTTTCTTCTTTCGATCCGTCGGTCTTTTGCTCTTTTGCATCTTGAGAGTAAAGAATTGAGCTAAGGATAAAAACAATGGATAAAAGTTTTTTCATTTTAGGGTCTTTCTCTTTTTGGAAGATACAGATCTGTTATCGTTCCTTCAACAATTTCTGATGCTAGACCCACAGACTCACTCAGTGTTGGGTGAGGGTGAACCGTGAGACTAATATCCTCAGCATCTGAACCCATCTCTATTGCAAGAGCCCCCTCCGAAATCAAATCACCCGCGCCAGAGCCAACGATACCTAAGCCGATAATTTTTTTTGTGGTTTTATCAAATATTACTTTTGTTTTCCCTTGCGCTGCTCCAACGGCTTGCGCGCGGCCACTTGCTGCCCAAGGAAAATCTCCTTTTTCATAGTCTATTTTTCTTTCCTTAGCTTCATTTTCTGTTAATCCTACCCATGCTATTTCTGGATCTGTATATACCACATTTGGAATTGCTCTTGAGTCAAAGGCTGCTGGTAGTCCACAGATTACTTCTGCTGCAACCTTCCCTTCATGTGTTGCCTTATGTGCTAACAAAGGATTTCCGGCTATATCCCCAATAGCAAAAATATTTTTTACAGATGTTCTTTTAAAATCATCTGTTATAATGAAGCCCTTCGAATCACATTCAATGGAAGTATTTTCTATATTTAAAGTATTCGTGTTTGGCTTTCTACCTACTGCGACTAAAATCTTATCATA
>CENX01213753.1_pt1 | contig 33043 bp, 34 predicted proteins | sample 361321 | NCBI WGS metagenome assembly CENX01 (sample SAMEA2619678, study PRJEB7988) | marine metagenome | isolation source: saline water (ENVO:00002010), including | reverse complement strand
CAGATTATTATCGGCAGACTCTGTCAACAAATCCGAGTGAGGCGGCCTAGGAAAATCGGCATCTTGACAGGCAAAAAGTAATAGTAAGGCTAAGCCAAGTAAAGCCTTGTAACGCTCAGCACTTATCCATTTCATTAATCAGCGGTTTTTTTCAGAATAGCGGTTAACACGGGGGCAGGTACAAATTTTGATACATCACCATGTAGTGAAGCAATTTCTCTGACTAAGGTTGAGGAAATGTAGGTTAAATCATCGGCAGGGGTCAGAAACACGGTTTCAAAGTCCTGCTTGATTGCACGATTCATATTAGCTAACTGAAATTCATATTCAAAATCAGACACCGCTCGAAGACCCCTCAAGACCACGGTCTCGTTAATATCTTCTAAAAAGTACGTCAGCAATTTATCAAAACCCAGCACAGTCACATTAGCAATATGAGAAGTTGACTCAGCCGCCATTTTGACGCGCTCATCGAGGCTAAACATAGGATTCTTTTTGCTGCTGGCCGCCACGGCAACCACGACACCATCAAACAATCGACTAGCTCTTTCAACTAGATCAACATGCCCAGTGGTAATGGGGTCAAAGGTCCCTGGATAAACGACTTGGGCCATACAGTAAAACTCCAATGAATGTTTTAGCGAATGATTTTAAACATTATTGCTTCGCGCCACAATCCATTAACCAAAATGATATTGTAGAGGCTTAGCCGCTGTGGACACAGAACAGCTGATAACTGACCTTTCCTGCCACTTTCTGCCGCAGACTCTGCCAGCGACTCGGCAGTATGGCCAATGGGTGGCCAGCAGCTTGCTCCACGTAAATCAATGCATCCGTAGTTAAACAACCTGACGCTTCGAGAGCCATGGCAGTATTTTCCAACAGCTGGTCTTGAAAAGGGGGGTCGAGAAAAACAATATCAAACTGCGCGCTTGACTGCTGCGTCGAATACGCTTGCAACCATTGCGCTGCGCTTGAATGGACCGCAAAACAATGATCGGTATCGAGTATGGCAGCGGTTTTGGTGAGGGATTCGACGGCCATCTTATGGCTATCGACCGCCGTAACATGTGCGGCGCCCCGGGATAAGGCTTCAAATGATAAGCTACCGCTCCCAGCAAACAAATCCAAGCAGCGGGATCCTGGCAGGTCATTTGCCAACCAATTAAACAGCGTCTCACGAATTCTGTCGGCAGTGGGCCGCAAACCTGGTGCATCGACTACCGGTAATTTTCGACCTCGCCAATCACCGCCAATGATGCGAACCGAACAGCTTTGTCGCAATAGCGATTTTTGTGCCACCATTTGCTTGAAATTACCTCAGAAAAAACGCATTTTCAGCTATTGATTTTAATGATTAGTGATAGCATAACACCCATAAGCAAATGCTATTGATAAATCGATAAAAATTAACTGAGAATACCTATGTTGCGATTTCTTCGCCGCGGCGATAAATCCTCACCTGATTCGGCTGCCGAGCAGGATACGCCGCTCCCAAGTAAGGGCAATTTGCTTCAAAAACTCTCTAAGCGCCTAACTAAAACCAGCCAAGCATTGGGTGATGGCTTAGGCCGCTTGCTACTCGGCAAAAAGGAGATTGATGATGAACTGCTCGAAGAGATTGAAACCCAATTATTAATGGCCGATATTGGCATTGATACCACTCAGCGCATCATGAACAAGCTCGCTGGTGGTATTCAGCGCCAAGCATTGCTCAATTCCGACGCCCTTTACCAGCAACTTAAGGACGAGCTAGTACTTACATTGAAGCCTAGCGAACAAAATTTCACTATTGACTGTTCCGCTGGGCCCTTTGTTATATTAGTGGTCGGCGTTAATGGTGCGGGAAAAACAACCACCATCGGTAAACTAGCTAAACGCTTTCAACGGGAGGGCTTATCCGTGATGCTAGCAGCAGGAGATACCTTTCGTGCGGCAGCGGTTGAGCAATTGCAAGTCTGGGGAGAGCGAAATGATGTACCCGTTGTGGCTCAACACAGCGGTTCAGATAGCGCATCCGTTATTTTTGACGCCCTTCAATCGGCAACAGCGAAACAGGTCGATGTCCTGATTGCCGATACCGCCGGACGTCTACACAATAAAGATAATCTGATGGAGGAGTTAAAAAAGGTCGTCAGAGTTATGAGTAAAATTGATCCATCGGCGCCGCAAGAGGTGTTATTAGTGCTCGATGCCACCATGGGCCAAAATGCTGTTACCCAGGCCGAACAATTTAAGCAAGTAGTTGGCGTTACGGGACTGGCAGTCACCAAGCTTGATGGCACAGCCAGGGGAGGCGTCGTGTTTGCCATCAGCGAGAAATTAGGTCTACCGATTCGGTTTATCGGTGTCGGCGAACAAATTGACGACTTACGTCCGTTTGATCAGCATGAATTTGTCGAGGCAATTTTTAACCCTGAGGATGGCCAATGATTGCATTCGAACAGGTCACTAAGTGTTATACCTCTGGTCAGGAAGCGTTAAGCGATGTGAGCTTCTCAATAAAAACTGGTGAAATGGCCTTTGTAACCGGTCACTCTGGCGCAGGTAAGAGCACCTTGCTAAAGCTCATGATGCTCATCGAACGGCCAACTAAAGGGCATATACTTATTAACGATGTCACAGTTGATGGGTTTAGTCATCGTCAAATTCCGTTGTTAAGACGCAAGTTCGGCATCGTTCATCAAAATCATCAACTACTTTCGGATCGCTCTGTGTTTGATAACGTGGCCTTACCCTTAATTATTGCTGGATTCGCCCCTCGCGATGTGGGTCGCCGCGTCCGCGGTGCCCTCGATAAAGTCAATTTACTCGGTAAAGAGAAGCAACTGCCTGAAATGCTTTCCGGCGGCGAACAACAGCGGGTCGGGATTGCTAGAGCCGTTGTCAACAAACCGCCCTTTTTAATTGCCGATGAACCAACGGGGAATTTAGATCCAGAGTTAAGCGCACAAATCATGCAAATTTTTAAAGACTTTAATAATGTGGGTGTAACAGTATTAGTGGCAACCCACGATTTGGCGCTATTAGCGCGCATGCCTCACCGCTCGCTAACACTGCGCGAAGGGAAATTAATTGGCTCAGGCCTGCCTTCATCATCGATGCATCACCACTCTTCCGCTCAACCACATGATGGGCACCAGCCATCCGTTCAGGTCGATATTTAAGAGGTCAATAAACCCGGTGAAACCTTCCGTGCAAGCACAATCAGACACAGCACAATCAGGCTTTATGGCTTGGCGGCAACATCATCGCTCGGTCGCGATCGAAAGCCTTGTCCGCTTAGCGAAACACCCGCTGTCGAGTTTTGTCACCATGTTGGTTCTCGCTATCGCGATCACCTTGCCCAGCAGCTTAAATCTGGTGGTTCGTAATCTTTCACATCTACTCGGACCCGACAGCAGCACGCTTCAAATGAGCCTGTATTTATCAGCCAATGTCAGTGCCAGCGAAGCCCAGAAACTGGCCAGTCAACTGCAGGGCTGGCCAGAGATTAATCAAGCAGTTTATGTCTCGCCAAGCGAGGCGAAACAAGCGTTTGAGCAACGGGAAGGCTTTGAAGGGCTGATCGATAGCCTGCCGACTAATCCTCTACCGGGGTTAATCACTCTCAGCGTAAAAAGCGCCACCCTTAGCGCCGAACAGGCAGATAAGATTGAAAGTAAAGCCTTGCAGCTTGACGGCGTTGCCAGTGTGAAAATGGACTTGCAGTGGTTTCAGAAGATCAGTGCGATCGTGGTATTACTGAATCAGCTCGCTGCTGGACTGGCCATTTTGCTAGCCACCGGTGTCATGCTGGTGGTTGGCAATACGATTAAACTGGCTATCGATAGTCGTCGTGAAGAAATTATCGTCATTAAGCTGATTGGGGCAACCAATGCCTTCATTCGACGACCTTTTCTCTATCTTGGGCTTTGGTTAGGTCTGGGGGCGGCCCTGTTAGCGTTGCTGCTAAGCAAAATAAGTGAGTCTGCGCTCACTTATGCAGTCAGTTCGGTTATAGAGGCTTATGGCGCAAACATCACACTACTAACCTTGGGTCTTAATGATGGCTTACTGCTATTAGCTTGTGGCGCCAGCCTTGGCTTAGCCGGTGCTTGGCTAGCCGCTAACCACCATATTCGCAGCTTAGAACCCCAATAAGTGTTTTTCACTGACTAACTCACTTATTTCATTGGTCTTTTTCTACATTGGCGCTCTGGCCCTGAGGGTGTTAGAATGCTCGGCCATTTTGAATATTTTTTGATCTTTATGGGTTTAAAAATTTATTTTCGTCTCCACCATGAAAAATGTGAACGAAATAAATGCACGGCTTTCTCATGCTGTGAACTAAAACCATATTAGCGCCGTAAATTACTGGTAATCTCAGCTTTGATCGACAATAAGCGAGAAACAAGAGAATCCACTGATAACTACATAACATGATGAATACGCAACTTCAAACTATCCCAACGCTGACGCCTGGCGGCAATGTTAATGCCTATATCCAAACTGTTAGCGGCTTTAATATTTTATCGCTTGAACGCGAGCAGGCCTTAGGTCAACGCCTTGCATACGAAGACGATTTAGATGCTGCACGTGAATTAGTTATGGCGCATCTTCGGTTTGTGGTTCATATTGCTAAGTCTTACAACGGCTATGGCTTAGGTCTGGCTGATTTAATTCAAGAAGGCAATGTTGGCTTGATGAAAGCAGTGAAGCGCTTTGACCCCAGCAAGGGCGTGCGCCTAGTATCTTTTGCGGTACACTGGATCAAAGCTGAAATCCATGAATATATTTTGCGTAACTGGCGCATCGTCAAAATTGCCACCACCAAAGCACAGCGTAAATTATTCTTTAATTTGCGCGGTGCTAAAAAAAGCCTCTCATGGTTAAGCAATGATGAAGCATCTGCGATTGCCAATGATTTAGGCGTTAACCTGAAAGACGTACAGCAAATGGAAGGCCGTTTAGCCTCCCATGACATGGGTTTTGATGCGCCAGCCGATGCTGACGATGAAGCGGCCAGTTATGCGCCTGCTCACTACTTAGAAGATCATAGTCAAGACCCTGCTCTGGCCGTTGAAAACAATCAATTCGATAACCTACAAGTTGACCAACTGCGTAGTGCACTCAACGTGCTTGACGAGCGTAGCCTAGCGATCCTCCAAGCGCGATTCTTAAATGAAGATAACAAGGCAACTCTTCATGAATTAGCCGACCAATTTCAGGTCTCAGCTGAGCGTATACGGCAACTAGAAAAGAATGCCCTGAAAAAATTAAAACTCGCAATGGTCGCCTAAGCTCACTATCCTGTTCTACTCCCTACTCGCATAATCCCTTGTTACCCAAACGCAGACTTGCATGGCTTTAAAAATAGGATAATTTAATGCCTAAACGCTTTCTTCAATTTGCTGCACTGAATGGCTTGTTAGCGGTAATGCTGGGGGCTTTGGGTGCCCATGCCTTGCGGGGAGAATTAACCGCCGATTTGATGCATGCGTATGAAACCGCAGTGCAATACCATTTTTGGCATGCTTTGGCCTTATTATGCGTCGGCCTGCTGGTAATTCAGAATAGTGATAATCCATGCTTAATTGCCAGCGGCATCTTTTTCGCATTGGGCTTGGTGCTATTTCCAGGCTCATTATATTTTCTGGCCATCAGCGATATACGTTACATCGTTGGCATGCCGGTCGGCCTCATTACCCCGATTGGGGGCTTAATGTTTATTCTCGCTTGGTTACTACTGTTCATCGCAAGTTTTAAGCTTTAACCATGACCTCAACTGACCCAAGCAAGCAACGGCCGATTAAAAGTTTTGCCATCCGCAGCGGCAGGATGACCACAGCACAACGTGAGGGGTTAGAGACTCACTTGCAAAAATGGGGCTTAACTATCAACGACGGCATCATTGATAGCGCTCAGGTATTTAATAACGATCATCCAACGGTATTAGAGATTGGCTTTGGAATGGGCGACTCACTAGCGTTTATGGCGGCTGCCGAGCCCAAGCAAAACTTTATTGGTGTTGAAGTCCACAGCCCTGGTATCGGACGCCTACTATCGCTTGTTGCCAGCCAAGAGCTTCAAAACGTGCGTGTTTTCGATGGTGATGCGGTTGAGATTTTAAAAAATAATATTGCTCCTCGTAGCCTGAGTAGAGTAAATATTTACTTTCCAGATCCATGGCATAAAACTAAGCATCATAAAAGACGACTAATACAGCCTGAATTTTTAAGCTTATTACATTCACGCCTATCTATTGGTGGTCTATTGCATGTCGCTACCGATTGGCAGCACTACGCGAGTCAGGTGCTCAGATTACTTGATAAACAGCCTCAATTTGAAAATATTGGCGACCAGCACGGCTGCGTCAATGCGATTGATTTCGGCAGGCCTGAAACTAAATTTGAGCGCCGAGGAAAGCGCTTGGGCCACGGTGTTTGGGATATGGCATTTAGAACAACAAACTGATAGCTACGGGTCAAAATAATCGATCATATTATTTAAAAACAAACGACCCTTAGCCGTTGGTCGATACAAAGGCCCCACTTTTTCTAGTAATTGCTGTTTTTCTAAATCAATAAGCTTCGGCTCAATGTCAGAAAACAACAAGCCAGTTCGCTGACTAAATAATTCCTTCGTAAAGCCTTCATGTAAACGCAAGTGGTTCATCATGAATTCAAGCGCCAACTCCGATCGGCCAATCGGCTGTGAACCTGCTACTTTATCCTGCTGAACTAGATAGTCCTCAGGCGTTCGCGTTTTCCAGCGCCTAATAATTTGCTCATTAGCTAAGGTTATTTTTCCATGTGCGCCTGCACCGATACCCAGGTAGTCGCCGAATTGCCAATAATTTTTATTGTGTCGACTATGCCTTCCTTCACGAGCAAAGGCCGAAACCTCATACTGGCAAAACTGTGAGCGCTCAAGTAAAGCTAAGCCTTCAACAAATAAATTATCTAAAATATTTTCAACCGGAAGTTGCGGCGGGCTAGTATAAAAAACCGTGTTTTTTTCAATAGTCAATTGATACCAAGATAAATGCTCTGGCGATAAAGCGATGGCCTGATGAAGATCATCAAGCCCTTGAGCCAAAGATTGATCAGGTAGGCCATGCATAATATCAAGATTAATATTATTAAAGCCAGCAGATCTGGCGGCTCGATACGCCTTAAAAGCCTGTGCGCTGTCATGCACACGACCCAGCCGCTTAAGTGAATGATCTGAAAAGCTTTGGATGCCTAACGATAAACGATTAATACCCGCCTCTAAAAAACCATCAAAATGCTTACTATCAACGGCGCCAGGATTAGCCTCAATAGTGACTTCTAAACCATCGATTAGGTTAAGCTGCTGATGGAGCTGCTTGAACAAATCAATATAAAATTGACCGCTTAATAAACTGGGTGTGCCGCCACCAATAAAAATTGAATGGATCTCGCGAAGCGGGTTTTCTAAGTTTAAGTCCGTCTTAAGGTCGGCCAGCAACGCCTGCAAGTACTGCTGCTCAGGCAGATCTGCTTTTAGTTCATGAGAATTAAAATCGCAATAAGGACATTTGCGAACACACCACGGTATATGAATATATAAACTCAGTGGCGGTGGTCGAATCAAGGCAGCAAACCAACTGAGTCCATTTGCTCAAACAACATTTTTAACGCCTGCCCACGATGACTAATTCTGTTTTTGACCGCCGGGTCGAGCTCTGCGCTTGCGCAATTGTATTCCGGTAAGAAAAATAATGGGTCATAACCAAACCCATGTTCACCGCGCGGCTCAGTTAATATCACTCCTTGCCACCGGGCGACACAGACCATCGGTGAAGGGTCAGTCTCATGCCGCATAAACGCTAAGGCACAAACAAATCGAGCGATTCGCTCGCTAGCCTGCTTACCCTCTAACAATCGAAGTAATTTACTGTTGTTAGCCTCATCGCCAGTTCGCATGCCATTTTCATCCTCGCCAAAGCGAGCAGAATAAATGCCTGGGGCACCATTCAATGCATCGACCTCAAGACCTGAGTCGTCAGCAATTGCCGCCATGCCCGTATGCTTGGCCGCGTTACGTGCCTTAATTATCGCATTTTCAATAAAACTCAAGCCATCTTCAATGGCTTCAGGTACGGAAAAATTACTTTGCGGCATAATCGCTAACTGACTGGCCGAAAATAATTGCTCAAATTCTTTTAATTTTCCATCATTGCCACTGGCAATGATGACTGTTTGCAAGCTCATGGTTTGTTACTTCTTAGATGATATTTTTCAATTTAGATAGAAATGGTGTTGAAACTTAACCTTGATCGGGTCATTACTTCCCTCAGGCGTAACATAAGCTTCAATAATAATTTTTTCATTGTCATTGCTTATTTTAAATTTCGCTAAATAATAAATAGCGTCCGGCTCTTTAACTTCCTTAAACGCCATTTTATTTTTGTGTAGCAAGTTAAACCAAGTGGCGTTTATCTGTTTTGCGCCAACCGGGATGCTGGTGCCGTCAGCTAAATATTCCCGCAAGGAAATATTTATTAAGGCCAAGTTCTTTGCGCGCTTAACGCCAATCGCTTTAGCTGTTTCGGGCTCTAAGAAAGTCGTGTTAAAAACGCTGTAAAGAACTTCATAGCGACCTTTTTTAACCGACGTTTCGCCTACTGCTAATACAACTGATGAGTAACTTATAGCTAAAAGCGCTATGAGCAAGCCTCTTTGAATCTTCATTAATTGCTCACCGAGTAACATGGTAGACTGCGTGAGTGCCAAAAAAATTCGGCCAGATCTTGTTATACCATTTAAGTCGATGATCTTTTTTAGTGCCAACCAAAGCCATCTGAACCGTTTTGTGAATAATCTTAATTTTTTTTTCAACACATAAATTTTCAAAATCTTTCACCGTGCAAAAATGAATATTAGGCGAATCGTACCAATTGTAAGGCATCATTTTACTCACCGGCATTTTGCCGCGCAGCATTAAGTAGCAGCGAGCTTGCCAATGGCCAAAATTAGGAAAAGTAATAATGCATTCTTTACCCACCCGCAACATTTCTTCTAGCACAAAATCTGGTCGCCGGACCGCCTGCAAAGTCTGGGTCAATAAGACCGTATCAAAGCTATTGTCTGAAAAGTTACTTAGGCCATTATCAATGTCCTGCTCTATGACACTAAGACCCTTTCCGATACAGCCAGTGATATTGTCAGCATCAATTTCTACCCCTAAACCACTAATATTTTTTTCGTTGGCTAGATCGTCAAGTAAGGCGCCATCACCGCAGCCAAGATCTAATACTCTAGCTTGAGGTTGGATCCACTGTTTTAGAATGATCAGATCATGACGCATGACTGTCACTCCCTAGATGTTGGGATATTTGTTTCATATATGCGGTAAACACCTGATTGTATCTTTCAACAGGCAATAAAAAAGAATCATGGCCAAGAGGTGCGTCGATCTCAACATAGCTTACCGCTTGCTGCGCGCCAATTAAAGCCTGCACAATCTCTTCTGATCGCTGCGGAGAGAAGCGCCAATCACTAGAAAAAGACATGACTAAAAAGTTGCACCTGGCATGACTAAAAGCAATTACAGGATCATTATTGTATTCACGCGCTAAATCAAAATAATCTAAAGCCTTGGTCATTAGTATATAAGTATTTGCATCAAAGTTTTCAGAAAAAATATCCCCTTGATGATGGAGATAACTTTCAACTTGAAACTCTAAGACTGATTCTGTGCCCTGATCAAAGCTGCCCGAGCGAAGCTCGCGGCCAAACTTTTCACCCATTACGCCATCAGATAAATACGTGATATGGCCAATCATTCGGGCAATCGCCAAACCTCGCTTAGGTATAACATCATGCTGATAGTAACGGCCACCATGAAAATCTGGATCTGAACTAATGGCGGTTCGAGAGGTATTATTAAAAGCGATATTTTGCGCCGTCAGTTTTAGTGCTGAAGCGATAACCACGCAATGCATAACTCTATCAGGGTATTCAAGCGACCAGCGCATGGCTTGCATACCTCCTAAACTGCCGCCGACTACAGCCGCCCATCGCTGAATAGCTAAGTGGTCAGCCAACAAGCGCTGACTTTCAACCCAGTCTCTCACCCTCAGTGTCGGAAAGTCTGGTCCCCATGGTTCTCCTGTGGCGGGGTTTATGGATGTTGGGCCGGTACTGCCGCTACAACCACCAATATTATTTAAGCTGACAACGAAAAATAAGTTAGTATCAATCGCCTTGCCCGGGCCAATATAATTATCCCACCAACCGGGCTTTTTATCGTCTTCGTTGTAATAACCAGCAGCATGATGATCGCCTGACAAGGCGTGGCAAATTAACACTGCATTGGAGTGATCGCTATTGAGGCTGCCATAAGTTTCATAGACAATATCTAAATTTGGCAAATCTCGCCCACAAGACACTCTGAACGGCGCATCAAAATGAACCGTTTTAGCTGTCACTAGACCGACTGAATTCGCTGCAAATTTCATTGTTTTGTCACCAACGACTAAATGTTTAGCTTACACTGCATTACTACTCTTGCTACAGCGTTATTTCCGTTAATTATATGACTATACCTCTAGGTTGCTTGCGGAAAAGCCTAGTCCTGCAGACAAGTTTTTACTTGTTGCATCATGCGGCTCTGAGCAATGACGATAAACGCTAGTACTCCACTTAAGTTAGCTGCCACATCCGCAATTGAGCAATATCGATTCGGCAATGTTGCTTGCAGCAACTCAATAATCACACCGTACACGACAGCTGATGCAGCTGCTAGCAAAAAAACAGGGCCGCTTTTAATTAAAATAAACGGCCAAATCATTAGTGTAAAGTAGGCGATAAAATGCAACGCCTTATCAGAATGTGAAAACGGCAGAGTAACCAACGCCGGCTTGACTGCAAAATAACTCATCACTACTAATTGGCTGACCAGCAGAAACAGAGCCATAATTCGAAACCAATACTGATAACTCATTTGTCTAGCACTCACTGCATTAACTGCAGAGCCTCACGAATGACCATCACGAGCATGGCAATCGTTGAGAGAGAGAAAAAGGAAAAGCGTGCCATGACATTATTACTAGTTATCTGAACTAATGTGTGCAGAACTCTTAGCGCCACATAGGCCCAAGCCAGTTGCACCTGCAAAGCATCAACTTGCCCCGCTAACGCCAAATAAAAGCACAGCGCGTAAAATATCGTCGGCTGCTCCATTAAATGATTATAATTATCAGCTGAAGCTTCAACCTTAGTTGGCAATATTCCTTTTAATGCACCCGGATGCTTCACTGACTGCGGGTCGATCTCTGCTTTAGCCATCGCAGGCATGCGCATCGCATACATGCGAATAAATATAACTAAACTCCATGCGATTAAAGCAAATACGGGCATTAAAATAGTCGTGTTTACAACGATTGAATCTGTCATGCTTTTCTCCCTTTCTGTATTTTTTGATATAAGAATTATCTGTCAGAAAATCCTTCTTTAAAGCTAGGGTACTGCAGGCTAAACCCTGAGCTCAACAAGCGTTGGTTGAGGCAGCGCTTATTGCCGCCGCGAGCTGAGGCAGCGCCTTGTTTCAATGATGCTAACGGTATTCTATTTTTATTTGCTAACCATTGCATTACTTCATAGAGAGGTGTTGGTTGGCTGTCCACAGCGAGATAGATGGAATCAAGCGGCTGGCCTGCTTGATATCGTCGCAACAGATGCATAAAAATGCGACAACAATCGACACTATGTATACGATTACTGATAACCGCTGGCTCATGGGGGCAAATCTCACCGGCCTCTAAGCGAGACACTAAACGGCTTTTACCGCGGCCATATATGCCGCCAAAACGAATCGAACAGGCAGGACCGGGATATTGCTTGACTAATGCCTCGGCTGCCAGCATGGTCTGGCCAGAAAAACTCGCGGGGACAGTGGCGCTGTACTCATCAACCGATGAGCCATCAGTTTGACCATAGACACTGGTCGATGAAGCAAAAAGAACCAGTGGACTAACAGCTTGGTCAGATAATGGCCGAGGCAAAGACTGCAAGACATTGTGTAAGCCTTCGATATAGGTTCGCCGGTAAGCGTCGGCAGTAAAACTATCGGCCGTCAATGTGATAATAACGGCATCCCATTGCTGCTCACTTAATACCGCCAAGCTCGCTGGCTCGGTAATATCAATACTCAGGGCCGCTATGCTCTTGGGCAGTGATTGGATAGTTCGCCTAGCACCCACAACCTCATAATGATCAGCCTGAAGCAAGCCTGCTGTTTGAATGCCCAGCTCGCCACAACCAACCAGCAAAACCTTACCCTTGGTCTTTAGCTGCTGTGATGTAAGAAAATTTGCCATAATTTATTTTAAGTGAACGCGCTTTGTTAGTTAGATAATAACATTGAATTGTCATCGACAACACAAGGCTTTACAAAGAACGATGGACTGGGCTTTCGCTTTATCTACTGGCCAGTTATGATGGCATGAAGCCCTTATATAAATGCAAAAACACTGATCCAGTGTAGCGCGCGATTAAGATACTTATGCAGAATCATGCTTCTCCACAGCCAATACCATTATCGAAAATCAAAGGCATTGGCCCCGCTATTGCCAGAAAACTGAATGCATTGGGTATCTTTTCAGCCACTGATCTATTATTTCATTTACCACTACGTTATCAAGATAGAACTACTGTTCAATCTATCGGTAGTTTACAGTCAGGTCATGCGGTGGTCATTGAAGGAGAAGTCACGGCCTGTAATGTAATATTTGGTAAACGGCGAAGTGTAGTCTGTAAACTTAAAGATCAAAGCGGTGTATTAACGCTTCGCTTCTTTCATTTTTCAGCCGCTCAAAAAAAACAGATGGTGAATGGCCAGCGGTTGCGCTGCTTTGGTGAAGTCAATATCAATCGCGGCAGCGCTGAAATGATTCATCCAGAATATCAGCGTATTAACGCCAGTGACCCTCTGCCCAATTCAACGCATCTAACTGCCATATACCCCACGGTCGATGGTATCAGTCAAACACGATGGCGAAATTATATAGAAGGTGCTTTTGCTGTCAGCAGTAATGCCTCTGTCGAGACGCTAATTGATGCCGAAAAAATATCGGCGATTAAACAAGCACTCGCCGCCGACCTTTTTAGCTCGCTAAAGCTGCTGCACTACCCTCCTGCGACGATCGACTTATCACTTATGTCAACTGGCATGCATCCATTGCAACGGCAGTTGGCATTTGAAGAGTTAGTCGCACAGCGGCTATCACATTTATTATTGCGTAAAAATAACCTAACAACACCAGCGATTGCCATTCGGTCTAATGCAACGCTAGAAGAAAATTTTTTGGGTGGTTTAACGTTCACGTTAACCGATGCCCAACAGCGGGTTTTACAACAAATTAAAAATGATATTGCCAAACCGCAGCCAATGATGCGCTTATTACAAGGGGATGTTGGCTCGGGTAAAACAATTGTCGCTGCCACAACCGCATTACAATTTATCAGTCAACATCAGCAAGTTGTCATTATGGCGCCAACCGAAATATTGGCTGAACAGCACTTTGAAACTTTTACAGCATGGTTTGCTAACTTAAATATCCGTACTGGCTTATTAGTCAGTAAAATACCTGCGGCAGAGAAAAAGCAGCGCTTAACGTCTATTGCCAATGGTGAAATGCAGATTATTATTGGTACTCATGCCCTGATTCAAGAGCAAGTAAATTATCAAAACCTTGGTTTAATCGTTATTGATGAACAGCACCGCTTTGGTGTCGACCAACGGCGAAAACTGAAAGATAAACGGCTTGATCACTTTGGCGTCCATCAACTGGTTATGACTGCAACGCCCATCCCGCGCACTTTAGCCATGACATTTTATGCTGACCTCGACTACTCAGTAATTGATGAATTGCCGCCGGGGCGGTCGCCAATTGAAACAGTCGCTTTAAGTAATGATCGACGTGGCGCAGTAATCGACCGAGTTAATAATGCCTGTCAGCAAGGACGGCAAGTTTATTGGGTATGTACTTTAATTAAGGAGTCAGAGCAATTAGACTGTCAAGCCGCCGAAACCACCGCCAATGAACTTGACTCGCTACTGCCAAATATCACTATCGGACTCATTCACGGCCGGTTAAAGCCAGCGCAAAAACAAATCATCATGCAGCATTTCAATGCTGGTGATATCCAGCTGTTAGTGTCGACCACGGTCGTTGAAGTGGGTGTGAACGTACCCAATGCAAGCCTTATGATTATTGAAAATCCAGAGCGGCTCGGTTTATCGCAATTGCATCAACTGCGTGGCCGCGTAGGACGCGGAGAAATACAAAGCCACTGTGTGCTGATGTACCAAAAGCCGCTATCCAAAAATGGCAAGCAGCGGATTGACATTATGCGTGCCACTAATGATGGCTTTGTGTTGGCACAAAAAGATCTTGAAATGCGTGGGCCCGGTCAAGTCTTAGGAACCCGTCAATCGGGCGCCAATTTATTTAAAATGGCTGATCTAGAGCGCGACAGTGATTTAATTCCTGATGTAGTGGCTTATTCAGATAAGTTGATTGATCAAAATCCTACTGTCGCCAAAAAACTCATTCGGCGCTGGTGCCCTTTAGCAAGCAACTACATTGACGTTTGAGGCTACCGTCAATGCGCTTCATCCCAATTTTTACCACTACCGACATCGACAACTAAGGGGATCGCTAACGTTGCTGCAGATGACATCAGCCGAGAGATATTTTCTGTTGCATAATCGAGTTGTTCAGTTGGCACCTCAAAAACCAATTCATCGTGGACCTGCATAATCATTTTTATATCAGCATTATCTTGAAGCCAATGACTGACCTTTAACATCGCAAGCTTAATAATATCTGCTGCTGTGCCTTGCATAGGTGCGTTAATAGCTGTTCGTTCAGCCGCCTGTCGACGCATGCCATTACTGCTATTAATCTCAGGTAAATATAAACGGCGGCCAAAAAGTGTTTTAACATAGCCTTGTTCAGCGGCTTTGCTCCGCGTGTCTTCCATATAGCTTAATACCCCTGGATAGCGATCAAAATAGCGATCGATATAACTTTGCGCGTCATGCCGGCCAATATCTAACTGCTTCGCTAAACCAAATGCTGACATTCCGTAAATAAGCCCAAAGTTAATCGCCTTTGCTCTCCGTCGCTGCTCTTGACTCACCTCGGCAAGATCTACCGCAAACACTTCTGCTGCTGTTGCCTTATGCACATCGAGGCCGGCATTAAAAGCATCAACTAGACCTTTATCTCCAGATAAGTGCGCCATAATGCGCAATTCAATTTGCGAGTAATCGGCGGCTAACACTGAACTACCTGCCGGGGCAATAAATGCCTGTCTCACTCGCCTTCCCTCTTCGGTTCTGATAGGAATATTTTGTAAATTGGGATCCGATGAAGACAGTCTTCCCGTCGCTGTCACCGCCTGATGGTAGGAGGTATGCACACGCCCCGTTGATGGGGCAATTTGCTCTGGCAGGCGGTCGGTATAGGTGGATTTTAATTTACTTAAGCCACGGTACTCCATAATGACTTTAGGTAGTGGGTAATCCAAGGCTAGCTCTTGTAATACAGGCTCCGCTGTTGACGGCTGCCCTTTAGGAGTTTTTTTAATGACTTTTATTTTTAGTTTATCGAATAAAATCGTTTGCAGTTGTTTTGGCGAGCCTAAATTAAATTCTTCACCTGCCAGCTCATAAGCCTGCTGTGCTAACTTTGCTATCCTTTCGGTTAATTCTTGGCTTTGCTTTGCCAGCAAATCACCATCTATAAGCGCCCCAGTTTGCTCTATTTGACAGATAACATTGAGTAAAGGTAATTCAATATCGTCATATAACTGTTTTAATTCTGGTGAGGCGTCCAACTCCTGACTCAACACTTGCTGCAAGCGTAATGTGATATCTGCATCTTCTGCGGCATAAGGGCCTGCAAGGTCTAGATCAACGTGATTAAAAGTAATTTGCTTAGCACCCTTACCTGCTACGTCTTCATACTTAGTGGTGGTTTCGTTCAAATAATGTAGCGCCAAGCTGTCCATATCATGTCGACTAGCCGTTGAATTCAACACATAAGACATAAGCATCGTATCATCGCCAATGCCCTGTAAGTTAATGCCGTGATTGGCAATAACATGCTTGTCGTATTTTAAATTTTGTCCCGTCTTTTTAATAGTTGGATTTTCAAGTAATGGCTTAAGCGCCGATAGCACTTGCACCTCGCTTAATTGATTAGGCGCACCAATGTAATTATGTCCAAAAGGAATATAAGCAGCCTCACCAAGCGCGATGCTAACTGACACACCGACTACTCTCGCTTCCATATAATTTAAGCTGGTCGTCTCGGTGTCAAAAGCGAACTGCTGACTGTTCGACAGCTTTTTTATCCAAGCATTCAAGCGATCTAATTCATAAACCGTCTCATACTCACGCTCAACTTCCTGCTGATAGATAGCCGCTGCCTTATTCATGTCGAGGGCTTGTTTACTGTTATTGGCCGTCGTTAGCGCTGTGCTTTGCTCGTCACTGCTAGGTTGATTTTCCGGAATCGCACCGGCGGCGGTTTCCTTCATCCATGTCTTAAATTCATATTCGCTGAACAGTTCGTATAAACGCTCAACATTTTCAGCACTACTAAGCGCACCTTGATATAAACTTACCGCACTTGTTTCTAATGCAACATCACATTTAATCGTTGCCAATTGATACGATAGGCGGGCTTCATCTTCATTTGCCGCCAATTTTTCAGCTAATTTTTTTGCGCCTCTGACAGGGACATTGGCGACCTGCTCTAATTTTTGATAAATCTCATCGACCCCACCCAAATGCTGAATCAAACCCAGCGCCGTCTTCTCGCCTACTCCAGCAACGCCGGGAATATTGTCCACTTTGTCGCCCATTAAAGCGAGATAGTCGATGATGTAATGTGCGGGTATGCCAAACTTTTCAACTACGCCAGCCTCATCCATCACGGTATTAGTCATGGTATTCACCAAGGTGACATGCTGATTCACTAGCTGGGCCATATCTTTGTCGCCAGTTGACACCAAAACCGGTATCGCTTGCTCACTGGCTTGCTCTGCCAAAGTGCCAATCACATCGTCGGCCTCAACGCCGGCCACCGTTAAAAGCGGAAGTCCCATGGCTCTAACGATCTCGTGAATGGGCTCTACTTGCGGACGAAGATCATCGGGCATAGCTGAACGGTTAGCTTTGTAGGCCGGAAACATATCATCTCGGAAGGTTTTCCCTTTGGCGTCAAATATAACCACAATTACGCTGCTGCTGTAGGTTTTTTGTAAGCTTCTGAGCATGTTTATGACGCCCTTAATCGCCCCCGTCGGCTGGCCCTTGGAAGTATTTAATGGGGGTAAAGCATGAAAAGCACGGTAGAGATAAGAGGAGCCGTCTACTAAAACAAGCGGATGGATCGAGGCCATAAGCAGAGTAATACCTTTATTTATCAATAGGGATATAAGGGCTAAGTTTATCACAGGCATAAACCTTTGATTATGGCTCAATAGCCACAACTCAGCCCTTTGACAAGCTGATCAAAATTCATTCTCTTCTGGACATGTTACCTTGTTAATCTTTGCAATGAACCGATTGGTAACACTTTGCGTATATGTCACTATATAGAATGTTATTTAGATATTATTCAAAGACATAAGTTGCTTTAAATTCTATTTAAATAGTAAACTACCAATTATTTACACTATTATTTGATCAATTTCGGGTTTACCACTGGCTTTTATTTTAATAAGTGTTACTATATGTAACATACAATGAAACATCATTATTAACCCGATCGATGACCAGCCAAAAGCCAGTCATCCTCAACAAACGAAAGGAGTAACGAAGATGAAAAGACTAACTTACTCTGCCATTTCGTATGTAGCGGCAGCTCTGCTCCTATCCGGATCAGTATTTGCCAATCCAGCCGACGTGAGTGGAGACACGAAATCAATCGCTGAGCACTTAGGTTCCAATAGTAAACCCAGTTTTTACTTAGCCTTAAATCGTTACCCGGTAGCTCTGCCGTCAATGTCTCAACATAATGGTCGCTCGCTTTCTTTCGCGAATAACAGCGAGGCTTATATCGATAGCCTGCAGAAAGAACTGCGTGACCAGCTGGATATTTTGATCGAAACGAAAGAATCTCTTTCTTACTAATCTTACTCCTCGAAAGATACGCTTTGGGTCCCTATAGGGGCCCTTTTTTTATGGCGGATCTTTAAGCAACTTAACAGCGGGCACTTAATCAGAATAGCCATAAAATCTACGAGAAAATAGCAACACTTCGTTGCTAAGCCTCGCTCTAATAGCTACCGATTTAGTTTCACAATGAATTGGTCCTCCCTAAGAAAGCATCGCGAAACAACACGGCAGTATCGATCAGCCTCTTTGGTAAACATGACAGGCGTTGATTATTGGTTAAGTTATCGAGCGCTCGCCACACTGACTAAAAACCGGGCGCTGTTTCGCTGAGGCGCATCAACACCCCAAAATCTAATTTGTCGCTGCTGGCAGGCTAAATAGAGAATATCGCCATCAACCACTTGGCCTGCCTAAATTGATAACATAGGCTTCAATAGGTCATATTCGGATTGCGACTGCTCAACATAGACAGAATAGCTGTATAAGCATAGGCTGAGAAATATAAGGACGCCTACCGTCGAAGATTTTGTTATATGAATTGAGAACTGGCTAAGCATATTGCCCACCAATACGGCTCACTGCATCGACAATACAATTAAGAGAATTAACGAGCACTGGCTCGAATCGACTTATATGTCATCAACATGCGGCTAACATCAAACGGCGGTTTATAAAATCCACTGTAATGACCAGCGGGGTTAATAACGGCAATATGGCCACTGTGGTCAACCGTATAATCACCTGTCTCCACATTAGTCACAATTTTCTGGAAGGCAACGTTAAGCTGTTTTGCGAATCGATGGATTGATAAGAATTCACCCGTCACGCCAATGAAGTCAGAATTAAAGTATTCTATATATGATTTTAATTTTATCGGCGTGTCACGAGCAGGATCTAAGCTAACCATTAAAAATTGTGTGTCTTCAGCATAATCGGTATCTACTAAGAACTCATTCAGTTCATTCATCATGGCCAGCGTAGTAGGGCAGATGTCAGGACAATGCGTAAAACCAAAAAATATTAAACTCCATTGGCCTTGCAGCTTATGCTTAGTGAATGCCGCTTCATTCTGATCAAGTAAATTAAATTCAGCAATTTCACGCGGCGAAGAAAACATAATCGCGCCATTGGCGACTAATTCTTTTGGGCTTAAAATACGGTCCATCGACAAGCGATTAACAAATAAGCCAAACACTACGGCAATGAAGCAAAGAATAACAATAAGGGTTTTTTTTATCCCTTGCTGCTGCCTTTGTTCAGTATTAATTTCAGTCACTAAATAGCCTGCATTTCTATCGGGGGAGGAGCGCTATTGAGACGCTCATCTAACGGAAGTATATAATGGTCAGCTAGCATAATAATAAACAAAGCCATCAAATAAATAATCGAATACCTGAATGTTTGCATAGGCGCTTTCGGATCTTTGTTGATTAACATAACTACCGCCCAATATAAAAACCCTAGGCCTAAAATGACAGCGCCCAACAAGTACAATAAACCAAACATATTAGTTGCAAACGGCAAAACAGAAACAACAAACAAAATAATAGTGTAAAGTAAGATATGTAATCGGGTATATTTATCACCATGCGTCACCGGCAACATAGGAATACCCACTTTGGCATAATCATCTTTTCGATGAATAGCAAGTGCCCAAAAATGCGGTGGTGTCCATGCAAAAATAATTAGCACCAATAATAATGCATAGCCATGTATCTCATTGGTGACCGCAGTCCAGCCAAGCAGTGGCGGGGCGGCACCAGCCAAGCCACCAATCACAATATTTTGAGGCGTTGCACGCTTCAAAAAACAGGTATAAATAAGCGCATAGCCAATCAGTGAGCCTAAGGTTAACCAAGCGGTCAGCTCGTTCACATAAAAAATTAAAACCGACATGCCCAACAGGCCCATGACCGCGCTGAACGATAATGCATGACTGTCTTTTAAGCGCCCCTGTGCAACAGGACGGTTTTCAGTGCGCTCCATTAACAAGTCAATTTTTTTATCAACCACGTGGTTGATAACCGCTGCCGAAGCCGCACAAAGACCGATACCCAGGTTGCCTAGTAATAAAATATCAAGCGGCACCATGCCTGGTACCGCAAGCAACATGCCGACCACAGTCGTCAGCGCCATTAAAGCAACCACATTAGGTTTGCAAAGCTCAAGATAATCACGCCATAGAGGCTGATCAAGTTTTTTTTCAGCGGCATCAGAATTTGTCATTTTTTCGTCTCAACACTCGAGCGACCGTTCAACTTATCTGCTTCGTTCAGACAGCTTGAACCGTATGGCTGGTGTAAAATCGGTGGCATAAGCCTACAAAGGTCAATAATAGCATGGCGCCCACGGCATTGTGTGCAACAGCAACCGGTAAAGGCAGTGACCAATAAACGTTACTCAAGCCAAGGCTTATCTGCAGTAGCAAGACAAAGGCCAGCATTATTGCCCATTGAGAGCTGCTTTTTTGCTTTATTTTTAGCAGTCGATAGACTAAATAAAAAACGACGAGGGTAACAACTATCGCGCCTATTCTATGACTAAAATGAATAGCGGTTCTAGCGGAATTCTCCATTAAGCCCCCCAAGTAATTGGGCCCAATATCTTGAGCAAAGTTAAATCCCTTGGCAAAATCCATATTTGGCCACCACCGACCTTGGCAAGTCGGCAGGTCGGGGCAGGCGAGAGCCGCATAATTGGTGGATGTCCAACCGCCAAGCAAGATTTGCACGATGACTAAGCTCATCGCCACACATAGTAAAGGCTTCAATCGCTGTATCTCTGCAAATGCATGAGGCGCCATTTGCCATCGGCGGTTTTGCAGACGAAGAGTTAACAGCCAAAGCAGAGAGAGGGTGGTAAAGCCGCCAATCAAATGCGCGGTGACCACCTGCGGCCAAAGATTCAAAGTGACCGTCCAACGACCAAACATCCCCTGCACAATGACCATCGCAAGCAACACAAAGCTTAACTTTATTGGTGCATTAAGGCCTTTATGACGCTGACGATAAGCCATGCCCACGAATGCGATACAAAACAAGCCTAAGCTCGTGGCCAGTAAACGGTGCACTTGTTCAGGCCAAGTTTTGTCATGCTCAACCGGCGCTTCAGGGAAGGCAGCGTTGGCTGCCGCCACTTCCGCTTCATCCATGGGCCACAAAATATGGCCATAGCAACCTGGCCAATCGGGACAGCCTAAACCGGCATCGACCAAGCGTGTAAACGCGCCCAAAACAATCACTAGTACAGCAAATAAAGTGCCGCTAGCGGCTAGCCAATAACCTGGCTTGACCTGACTGTTCGTTTTATCTTCCATCTTTATCGCTCAGCGCTGTATTTGAGTAAATATTTTAAATCTTTGAGCACAGCTGCACCACTATGCTCAGCACTGTAGACCATCATTGCCCAGCCCTCTGGGTCCACTAAGAAAAATTGTGCCTCACTTTGTCTCGCCTCAGCAGTGGCTAAAATAGCTTGATCGAGGGGTGCCAGCGATACCGAGTCACTGTAAGCTATTGTCAGATAATGGTGTTCAGCAGCGAGATGTTCACTCAATGGCTGGGATAATGCGGCTGCATCACTAAGGTACACACGTTGCGTGCGGTTAGCTTCTTTATTGAGCCGTACATGAATTTGACGGCTTAATAGCAAGGTATCCATACAGCGCTGATCACAGTCAGATCCGCCACGTATCGCCATGGTCCACTTGCCATACCATATATTATCTGTATCTTTGTTAGATGTAAGCGCCAACCTACTTAATTGGACAGGCGGCTGAATCAAATGTCCTTGATTTTTACTAGCTACTGAGATTTGCCCCGATTGCACCAAATGATAAACCAAGCCCGCCAATAGCATGAGTCCAAATGGGATCATCCATAACAGGATTAATTTAAATCGACTCTGCCAAACGGCATTGTCTTCACTCACTGCTGTCATAATTTCACTTCTCTATTGAATGGACTGCTTGCTGCCACTAGCCTCTGGTCGAATCGACGAGTACAACCAGAATAGCAGTAGCGCTAATGCCATTATGAACCACTGTAAGGCATAACCCCTGTGTTTTTCTGGCTTTACATTGACCGTCGGCCAATCAGCGGTTAAGGCGCCCTTACTGTCCGCTTGCAAGCGGACAGTAAGGGGCAAAAGCTCTCTACCCAAATGCAGTTCCAACCGTTCTATATCCACCCATTGTACGACCAAGGGCCACTGATTAGACCATTGATCCGCCGCTAAAATGACTGCTTCGCCTAACGGAAGATAAATATTCCCGAGCAAGCGAACCTGGCCAATAATTGGCGGAACTTCTGGTAAGCGCCGACGATCCAAAAAGCCTGCAATCCAGCCACGATTAACCAGAACAGCCTGGCCATTCTGCATCAATGCAGGGGAAAGCACTTGATAGCCAACTTGCCCATCGTAGATCCGATTATCTAGCAAAACCGTATGATCATTGTCAATCTCGGCCAAAATATACACCGGTTTATAGGCTAACTCCTCTGAAAAAGCTAAAGTTGAGAGCGGAACAGGAGGGGCTAATTGCTGCTGCGCATAACGTGCTTGAAGAGCGAGCTTCTCGTCAGCACGCTCTAGTTGCCAAAATCCCAACTTAATTAATATCGGTATGACAAGTAACACAAATAACAGTGTTTTCCAGTTGGCATCCCAGCGGTAAGCTGTAATCATAGCGTTCATTTGAAGAGCATCATATTGGACATTGTATTAAACATTTTTGCGTAACGACTAAGGTGGCTACCCATGTTATTAAAAACTATCATCGTAATGCTTATTATTGGATTAATTATCAGTCTTGCCAGCGGCCTAGTCTTTTTGTTCCAAGACATCGGGACGACTAAGCGTCGTACCATGCATTCGCTGGGTGTTAGGATTTCCTTAGCTACTGCCTTGATGGCCACCACTGTCTACGGTTTTTTATCTGGGCAACTAGGAGTCGGCGCACCTTGGGACGAGCGTAAATACCGCCCAGCCCAAGAAGTTGTAGCACCAGAAGTATCAAATGATATAAACAAAGAAGAATAAGCAGACCCAGACGACATCAACAAAATGCCAATACCACGAAGCTGACTCAAAACCAAAACAGTCATCATGAGTAAAGTGGCCTTTTTGGGCACGAAGCAACATGATCAACAACATTGTCATCCCTAAAAAGACGTGAAAGCCATGAAACCCGGTCAACATAAAGAAGGTGGTGCCGTAAATACCACTTTTGAGTGTTAAGCCATAATGAGCGTAAGCCTCGTAATACTCCGCGACCTGCAAGAATAAAAACACTATCGCTAACAATACTGTTAGTAATAACCAGCCCTTGAATTGCTTACGATTATCATTTTTAAGTCCGACATGCGCAAAATGTACAGTCACTGAAGATGACAATAAAATTATAGTGTTCCACATTGGCAACCAAAACAACAAGCCATTATGGGCATCCTTAGGGTACATGCTGCTATCGGCGCCAACAAAAACCGCTTTGGCGCCCTCAACCACTTGATCCGGCGTCTCCAATACTGGCCAGGTATATTTATAACCTTCCCATAAGAGATGCATAAACTGGCCTTTATCGCCTTCGCCGCCAAGCCACGGGCCAGCAAAATTTCTGACATAAAACAGGGCGCCAAAAAAGGCAAAAAAGAACATCACTTCTGAAAAGATAAACCAGCCCATACCCCAAACATAACTACGCTTTAATTGCAGGCTATTCATGCCTTGACGATTTTCCATTATGGCCTGCCTGAACCAGAAGAATAACACTGAGACAAGGCCAAGAAATCCAACAATAGCAATATAGCGCCCAGAACCTGCTTCATCCGCTGTCAGCTCATTAAAGAAGGACCCCAAGCCGAAGATCAAAAAGAATAATGAAATACTGGCTAAAATAGGGAAAGCCGATTGCTCTGGCACATAATACGGCTCGTAGGCATCATTACTATCCGTCATATGGGTTTCGCTAGACATTTTTTTCTCCAAATAAAACAGGCTTAGTGCACAGTAAAAAACTATTTAATGAGGCACGAAGAAGTACCACCGTTGCTATCGTATCGCTAAACTATTGCCGGCTATGGCGCCGCCATTCGTAATATCAAAAAGTGTATACGACAAAGTAATAGTGCTTACGTTGTCAGGCAAATCTCGATCAACAATAAATTTTAGAGGCATATCAATGGCCTCACCGGCCGCCAATTGCTGCTGATTAAAACAAAAACATTCGGTCTTCAAAAAATATGACGCTGCTCGGCTTGGCGAAACGCTGGGTATCGCCTGAGCCATCATACTCTTCGCTGATGGGTTCTTCGCATAAAACGTCGTTTCAATTTCTTCGCCTGGATGTACTTTCATTTTAAATACTTGAGGCTTAAATTCCCAAGGCATATAGTCATTGTTAGTAGCAACAAATTGCACCGTCACTTCTCTGCTAGTATCGATTAATTCAGCTAGGGGAATAAAAGCTTCAGCATTTGTTTTGCCATTAAGGCCGGTGATATCACAAAACATATCGTACAACGGCACCAAGGCGAAACCAAAGCCAAACATGCCGACTGTTACCAACAACAGTCGAGCTACTATGCCTTTAATCGATGGACTAGACTTCATTTTCACCTTCTTTTTTGAAGATCAAGCGCTTACTTAATCGCTGGTGGCGTAGTGAACGTGTGATATGGCGCAGGCGATGGAATCGTCCACTCTAAACCTTCTGGATTTTCCCACACTTCTTCGGTTGCTTGTTTGCCGCCACGTATAGTTTTTATCACGATGAATAAAAAGAATACTTGGCTAAACCCAAACAAGAACGCGCCCATACTAGCAATCTGATTAAAGTCGGCAAACTGCAGTGCATAATCAGGGATTCTGCGCGGCATGCCTGCCAGGCCAACAAAGTGCATTGGGAAGAAGGTGACGTTTAAGCCTATAAAGGACAACCAAAAATGGGCTTTACCTAAACGTTCGTCATACATATTGCCACACCACTTTGGCAACCAATAGTAGACGGCAGCAAAGATTGAGAAGATAGCCCCTGGTACTAATACATAATGGAAATGCGCCACCACAAAATAGGTATCATGATACTGAAAGTCCGCCGGCGCGATAGCTAGCATCAAGCCGGAAAAACCGCCGATTGTAAACAGAATAACGAAAGCAATCGAAAACAACATGGGCGTTTCAAAGGTCATAGAACCACGGAACATCGTAGTGATCCAGTTGAAGACCTTTACGCCAGTAGGCACAGCAATAAGCATGGTGGCGTACATGAAGAACAACTCACCCGCAATCGGCATGCCGACTGTAAACATGTGGTGAGCCCAAACGATAAAAGACAAGAAAGCAATCGATGCAGTCGCGTAAACCATCGAGGCATAACCGAATAAAGGCTTACGCGCAAAGGTAGGAATAATAGCTGACACAATGCCAAATGCTGGTAAGATCATAATATACACTTCGGGATGGCCAAAGAACCAAAACACGTGCTGAAACAATACTGGGTCACCACCACCGGCAGCGTTGAAGAAACTGGTGCCAAAGTGAATATCCATTAGCATCATAGTCACGCAGCCAGCCAAGACCGGCATAACCGCTATTAATAAGTAAGCGGTGATTAGCCATGTCCAAACGAACAACGGCATTTTCATTAAGGTCATGCCAGGCGCGCGCATATTCAGGATAGTCGCAATAATATTAATCGAACCCATGATCGATGACGCACCCATAATGTGAACGGCAAAGATAAAGTAGGTCACGCTGGGTGGGGCATAGGTAGTTGATAGTGGTGCGTAAAAAGTCCAACCAAAGTTAGGGCCGCCGCCTTCCATAAATAATGTGGAAGTGAGAAGAGCAAAGGCAAATGGTAAAATCCAAAAGCTCCAGTTATTCATTCGCGGCAATGCCATATCGGGCGCACCAACCATCATCGGGATCAACCAATTAGCCAAACCTACAAAGGCAGGCATAACGGCCCCAAAGACCATCACGAGGCCATGCATGGTAGTCATTTGATTGAAAAACTCGGGCTCGACTAACTGTAATCCTGGCTGGAATAACTCAGCTCGAATGACTAGCGCAAATACGCCCCCCATAAGAAACATAGCAAAACTGAACCATAAATACATTGAGCCGATATCTTTGTGGTTTGTAGTAAACAACCAGCGGCCAAAACCTTGTGCGGGACCATGATCACCCATTATCGGTACTCCTTATAAACTTCTTTTGTGATTTAAAACGTCGACTGGCTGGAGCATATCACCCATATTGTTACCCCAAGCATTTCGCTTGTAAGTGATAACCGCTGCCATATCGATATTGTTCAACTGCTCTCCAAAGGCTTGCATAGCTGAGCCCTGAACACCATTTATCATTAGACTTAAATGCCCATTCATCGGGCCCGTAGTGATAGATGAACCAATTAATGATGGACCTACACCGCCAGCCCCGACAGGGCCATGGCAAGCAACGCAGTTAGTTTGATAAACTTTTTCACCGCGGGCATAAAGCTCATCCATGGAAAAACTTTGCGACATGGCTAGCTTCAGCTCTTCTGCCTCACCTTTTTTAGCATCAAGCCATTGCTGATAGTCCACCTCTTCCATTGCATGCACTACGATCGGCATAAAGCCGTGCGCCTTACCGCATAGTTCAGCGCACTGGCCACGATATATACCCGGCTCATCAACAACCGTCCATACATCATTGATATATCCTGGAATTGCATCGCGCTTAACTGCCAATGCAGGCACCCACCAAGCATGTAATACATCGTTAGCTGTTATTAAAAACCGCACCTTTTTATTAATTGGGATAACAACGGGTTCATCAACCTCAAGTAAATAATGCTCGCCTTTGGGTGCGCGACCATAAATTTCGTCCTGTGGGGTGGTTAGATTACTAAAGAAACTGACCTCTTCGCCCAGATACTCATACTGCCACTTCCATTGGTAGCCGACCACTTTGATGTCAATATCAGCATCAGAAGTATCGTAAATTTTAATTAGGGTAGAGGTGGCTGGTACGGCCATTGCAACCAATATAATAGCGGGAATGATCGTCCAAGCAAGCTCAACTATTGTGCTCTCATGAAACTTAGACGGGACTGCACCGGAGGATTTTCGATGCATAATCATCGAATAAAACATAACGCCGAATACCACAACACCAATCCATACGCAGATCATAAAAATCAGCATATGCAGGTCATAGATTTCATTGCTGGTGGCGGTTACTCCTTGAGGCATGTTCATACCCCAACGTTGCGCCTCATCGGCAACCACTTCACTGCTCTTTGCAAACGCTTGAAAACTCATGGCTAACAGGGGAAATACAACAAAAGGCTTAACACTTAATAGCGACTTAGTGGTCGGTCGCTTGCTAAAAAATAGCATAATCTACATTCTCCTAAACACTTACATAACGTACTTACTTGACTCGTTAAAATAACGGTCTGATGAAAGCATTCATCACTTTATCACTTTATCGCCATAATATGTTTAAATTCATATGGTTAGCTAATTGCTCGAATCAACACAAGCAATTCCTCCAGTCATCGAGAGTTAATTGACTCGCCTTTATTATGACTTCACAAGCAAGGGCAAAACCAACTGGGCCGCGGAATATTTCGTGCGGAAAGACTGGCAACCATTTAAACGCAAAAAAGCGCGGGGATTATAGCAAAGTAAATAAATATCTGACTATCAATGCAGGTCTAATTAAGGCAAGAATCCTATTTCTTGGCAGAAATACCATTTTAAATGGTTAATACCAGCCTCAATCTTAAAGTTGGTCAGTGTTACCCTGAATTTGCCTTAGATTTGTATATTTTGCTTTATCGTCCCAGTTTATATACGCATTAACTAACGGATTATCTCACAGCTCAGAATGATATTTAACCAAGTCGAGAATAAAAAAATTTGGTCGATAGCTTGGCCGATGATGCTTTGTAGTCTAACCACGCCACTTTTGGGGTTGACCGACACCTTCTTGCTAGGCCATTTTAGCAGTGGCGAGCACCTATCTGCCGTGGCTATAAGCGTCAGTGTTATTAGCATGCTGTATTGGGGGTTTGGCTTCTTGCGGATGGGGACCACCTCCCTTATCGCTAGGGATAGGGGCCAGCAGCTCAAAACCGGACGAATAAAACCTGAAGCCGCCGCTAACATCCTTGGCAGAGGTCTCTTACTGGCTTTATTTTGCAGTGTTTTAGTTCTACTACTCACCCCTTTCTCAGCCACACTTATTGTTGAGGCGATGAATGCCAGCACAACCATCGCGCCATTAAGTATCGACTTTATTCAGATCAGGATTTACTCTGTTCCAGCGGTATTAATTAGCTACGTTATTTCAGGCTGGCTGATTGGCTCGCAAAATACCCGCGCTGCATTGGCTATTGTGATCACAGCCAACGTCATTAACATTGGCTTAGACTATGTGTTTATTGCCGAGCTGAAAATGCATAGCCGAGGAGCAGCTATCGCTTCGGTTATCGCTGAGTACGCATCTGCGGCGCTGGCCATCGGCATTCTTATTAAAGCCAAAGCTCTCGACCGAGGTCTCCTTTGGCGGCAGTGGTTCAAACTCTCGGCCTGCAAAGCCCTACTTAAGTTAAATTATCATATCTTTATCCGGACACTATTAATCCTGTTTAGTTTGAATTTTTTTACTGCTCAAGGTGCGAGACTTGGTGATAATGTTTTGGCCGCCAACGCCATTTTGCTACAGCTTGCCTTGCTAAGCGCCTACGTTATGGACGGTTTTAGCTTTGCCGCAGAGGCGCTTTGTGGCGAGTCAGCAGGGCGACAAGACCCCCGCCAACTTAATCGCTACGCCCTGTATTGTGGCGTTTGGGTGTTGATAACCGCCCTCGTATTTAGCTGCTCATACGCTCTGGCTGGTGAATTGATTATTCATACGCTAAGTGCTATCAATTCAATTAATAGTATCGCTATAAACTATCTCCCATGGTTGGTGCTCATGCCTATAGCAGGCATGGCAGCGTATTTGTTTGACGGCGTTTATATCGGTTGTGGGTCCGTAAAAGCTATGCACTTAAGCGTATGGTTGGGTTTATTGATGGTATACCTGCCTGTTTGGTGGCTTAGTCAGGCTTGGCATAATCACGGCCTTTGGTTAGCTTTAGTCTGCTTCACTGGATTTAGGGGGCTTAGTTTGGCTCTTTACTATCCCCGACTGCTCACTAAATTAAGCACTTAAGTTTGCTTATTGGGATCAATCAGCTTGACTGTCTCAACCGCCACTTCGTGTGCCAGTGGCTTTTCGCCTAGGCGGCTCTGGTTAACGCGAGTGACCAGCTCCTCCGGCTTTCGATTATCAGTTTGATCAAAAGGTTCATTAAAATCGCAGCGGTTGCAGGCGCGCCATTTTTCATCACCCTCAAGATAAACATAAACCTTATCTCTTTGCTGACACTGTGGGCATAGCGCACCTGCAATGTATCTTTTTTTATGCATGTATATCACCATTTATTATGGATTTTTTAACGCCAGACTTTCATGCTCAAAAATTCTATCATATCAGTGGCTAAGCCTGTTTGGTACAATCAAGCGCGTAGCGAAGCAACATCAAATCCTTATCATTTGGGGTCAATTGACTATGACTATACGAGCTTTTCATAAATATACGCCAGTACTTGCAAAAGGGGTTTTTATCGACCCTTCGGCGGTCGTCATAGGTAATGTATGTCTGGGGCAAGACTGCTCGGTCTGGCCGCAGGCTGTCATTCGAGGCGACATGCACAGTATATCGATTGGCAAGCGGAGTAATATCCAAGACGGCGCTATTTTACATATCACCCATGCCGGCCCCTACAACCCCGACGGCTGGCCATTAGTGGTTGGCGATGATGTAACAGTGGGGCATCGGGCGCTGCTTCATGGCTGCGAGTTAGGCAGCCGAATTTTAATAGGTAATGGCGCCATTGTGATGGATGGAACCGTTATCGAGGACGATGTCATCGTAGGCGCTAACAGCTTGGTGCCTGCAGGCAAACGACTGGACAGCGGCTATCTTTATTTGGGCTCACCCTGTAAAAAAACGCGGCCATTAAGCGAAAAAGAAAAAGCTTTTTTCATCTACAGCGCAGCTAACTATGTGAAACTAAAAAATCAGTATCAAGACACATCCATAGATCATAACTAAATTTAAAGGTCATTCACTGACTATAATCGTTCTATACGATAAAACGGATAATAGGGCGGCTTAAGCTCAATATAATTTTTTGCTTGGCTCACACGTTGCGTCGCAATAGTATTTAGTTGTCGCAAATAACTAGGCATTGGTAAACCACCACTCGCCAGCTGGCCAACTAAAATGCTGTATTGGCCTTGACGTAGAATCGGCGAGTACAATCTCACGGTGTTTTTCCAACGCACTAAGCGATAACCACTGAAAGGCGAAGCCAAGGGCTCGCCAATGAAGTTGCCTTGTCCGGGCATCTGCACACTTTTCCAATAGGACTCGATTAAGCTAGCGCCCTTATTATAATGCCACATGGCTATTAATGGGTTAGGAAACTTTTCTAAAAAATTGCATGGCTCTAACGCAGTGCCATAGCTGCCCGTTGCACCCGCCTCCAACCAACGCATCGCACTCATTTGCGTCGAATCCGTTAACCGCCCACCATAAGAAGTTAAATGATCCGCTATTGCGCCGGGTAAGAAGTTTAAGGTGTCTAGATGAGGCACTGATTTTATACCGGTAAAATAAAAAAGAATATTTGAGCGATCGACTATGCTATCGCTTGAAACAATGTTCACCGCGTGCTGCGGCTCAAAAGCATCCTTAATCGTCGGATAAAAAATCTTACGGACGGAACGACTATTATCACTGGTCTGCAATAAATAAACATCGCCACGCGGTTGAGAATCATCAGACTTGATGCCCCGCATAATAAATGATTCGGCATTTTCTACCGTGGTGGCAGCCAACATCATGGTCGGTCGAAAATTAAAATCTGTGAAAGGCGCCGTGCTACTCGAATGATAGTAGGCTGAGTGTTTCGTTTTTTGACAACCAGAGGCACAAAAATCGGCATCATAGCCAAAAGCAAATGCTGCCGACATGCTCATGCAGCCCACCCGATAAGGCTGGTCCCACGCGAGTGCCAAGGCCTGAATATGAGGACCAAGCAGCGCGTCCACTATTCGTTTTTGAACCGCAAACTTACCGGGGCTGGCATTGACTTTTTGGTCGTCAAGACTAATGCCGATAATATTTGCCGCCGGTATCGCTCTTAAGCGCTGATAGCTTCTCGCAATGCGCTCACTTTTAAGGTTGCCCTTCAAATAAATGACACCTAGCTCATGGGCTTGTAAGTTCGCTTTAGGCAGCTCGATGAAAGGCGCGGCATGGGTAGGTAATGCCGAATGGAGCGCTAAATTAACGATGAATATTATCAGCCAGTATTTCTGTTGCTGTATACAACCCGAGATACCAATCGCAATTACCGTCAGCATCTACATTGCATCACGAATTGAAGCAATCACCGATTTAGTCGTTGGCCTTAGCTCGCGCCACTGATAAAAAGACTCTGCCGCTTGTTCAACCAACATGCCCAAGCCATCAGCAGTTGCTTGCGCGCCACTGGTTTTGGCTTGATGTAAAAACGTGGTTGTACTTTTGCTATACATCATGTCGTAGCAGTACGCTTGATGGTAAATTAAAGAATTAACCGCCGGCAATTGTCCAGCTAAGCTGGCACTGGTGCCATTGATAATGAGCTTATACTTGTCATTGAGCTCTGTGTAATCGAGACAGCTCAGAGAACCAGTATCTGCAAGCGGTTGAAACTGCTCGACCAATGTCTGAGCTTTTTTAAGGCTGCGGTTAGCAATGGTTATTGATTGTGGGTTAGCCGCCAGTAGCGGTGCTAAAATACCTCGAACGGCGCCTCCGGCGCCAAGAATTAAAATATTTTGTTGCGCTAGAGGCCACTGGAGATTGTCACGAATATCCCTCAACAAACCGCAACCGTCAGTATTATCGCCAATAATTATGCCGTCTCTTTTTATTAATGTATTCACCGCCCCCGCCGTTTTTGCTCGCTCGGTTAATTGCGCGGCAAAATGATAGGCAGCGAGTTTAAATGGTACGGTGATGTTCAGTCCCAACCCGCCATCATCAAAAAATGACTGTGCAGCAGAGTCAAACGCATCAACTGGCACAAGTTTTTTTTCATAGCACATTGCCTGCTGAGTTTGCTCAGCAAACTGTTGGTGAATGTCAGGCGACTTGCTGTGCTCAACAGGATTGCCAAACACCGCATAACTTGCCGTTAAGTTTGTCATTATTAGGCGCCGCTCCGATCATTGTGGTTGAGCCAGTCTTTGGGTTGCAGCACGGCCAGCAATTGTTTCTGCTGTAAATCAAACGTATCGCCTTCCGTAGCATAATGCCAATTAACTTCTGGAGGCATAGACATTAAAATAGATTCGGTGCGACCACCAGACTGTAAGCCAAAAAGTGTGCCCCGATCATAGACTAAATTAAATTCCACGTAGCGACCTCGGCGGTAACACTGAAATTGTTTCTGCGTTTGGTTAAAGCTGTCGTCTTTACGACGGCGAACAATATCACTGTAGGCGTTAATATACTGATTGCCGACTTGTGCAATAAATTCAAAGCATGTATCAAAGCCCCACTCATTCAAGTCATCAAAAAACAAACCGCCAATACCTCGATGTTCATCGCGATGGGGCAAATAAAAGTATTCATCACAATTTTTTTTGAACGCTGAATAGACGGCCTCGCCATAGGGTCGGCAAGCCCGCTCAGCGGCGCGATGCCAGTTCACGCAATCAGCCACTACGGGATAATAGGGGGTTAAATCGAAGCCGCCGCCAAACCACCATATCGCTTCTTGGCCAGTTTTCTCAGCGACAAA
>CENX01213770.1_pt1 | contig 33254 bp, 32 predicted proteins | sample 361321 | NCBI WGS metagenome assembly CENX01 (sample SAMEA2619678, study PRJEB7988) | marine metagenome | isolation source: saline water (ENVO:00002010), including | reverse complement strand
TGTAAGAAAAAATATTAATAATGCTTATCATTTCTTTAACGCCTGCAGAAACATCAAATGAAAATGATTAATTATACGAAAATATGATGATAGTTATAGAGGATATAAATATATGAGATATTATTTAATTTTTTAAAATTAATCCTCTTCTCTTATTTTACTAATAAGTTTTATGTTAAAAATAATAATTTAAAATTTTTAAGAAAAAATTAATTTATATATGGCAGACTTTGTCCACTTACATAACCATACAGATTTTTCACTTTTAGATGCTGCCCAGTCAGTAGAGCAGATGTGTTCTACTCTTACTGATTTAAATATGGATTCTATTGCTGTAACAGAACATGGAAATCTATTTTCAATGATTCCATTTTATAAAGAGGCAAGAAAAAAAGGTATAAAACCTATTCTAGGATGTGAAATATATGTCTCTGTGGGTAAGCATAATGAACGTAAGCAGGTAACAACGGCAAGTGGTAAAAAATGGGGTTATCATCATTTAGTTTTATTATGCCAAAATGAAACTGGCTATAAAAACTTAATGAAACTGGTATCTATCGGTTATCTTGAAGGGTTTTATTATCGTCCACGTGTAGACAAAGATTTACTTCGAAAATATAATGAAGGCCTTATTGCCACTACAGCATGTTTAGCTGGAGAGGTAACTTACTATGCCTCTATAGGTGATTATGATAATGCAAGAAAGGCTGCAATAGAATATTCTGAAATTTTTCCTGGACGCTTTTATCTTGAAATGCAGAATCATGATATTGAAGAAGAAAAAAGTTCACACGTAGTGCTTAAAAAACTATCTAAAGATTTAGGACTTCCACTTATTGCGACTAATGACTGTCACTATGCACAGGAAGACCACTGGGAAGCTCATGATGTTCTGTTTTGTTTAGGAACAGGAAAAGATAGAGATGATCCTAATCGTCTACGATATGAACCGCGTCAATTTTATATTAAATCTACAGATGAAATGTATGAATTGTTCAAGGATTGTCCTGAAGCATTAGAAAATACACTTGCAATTGCAGAGCAATGTGATGTGGAAATTCCTATGGGAGATTATCATTTACCTCGATTTCAAATTCCTAAAGCATCAGGTGCAAATTCTGCAGATGATTATCTAAGAATTTTATGTCAACAAGGACTAATTGAGCGTTATGGAAATATAACTTCATCGGTACAACAACGATTAGAATATGAGCTCGGTGTAATTAAAAAAATGGGATTTGCAGGCTATTTTTTGATTACCATGGATTTTGTAAAATATGCAAAAAATCAAACTATACCCGTAGGCCCCGGTAGAGGCTCTGCAGCTGGTTCTATTGTTGCATATACAACGGGAATAACAGATGTTGATCCAATACGTTATAATTTGCTTTTTGAACGATTTTTAAATCCAGACCGTGTATCAATGCCTGATATTGATATTGATTTTTGTATAGAAGGCCGTCAGCAAGTCATTGATTATATAAAAGATCGCTATGGACATGATTCTGTTGCTCAAATAATTACTTTTGGAACAATGAAAGCTAAGTCTGTTGTACGTGATGTAGGACGTGTTTTAGGTATGCCTTATGGAGAAGTAGATCGAATTGCAAAATTAATACCTGCTGAACCAAAAATGACTTTGACAAAAGCGTTAGATGTAAATAAAGAATTAGCAATTATTACGAAACAGGATGAAACTCATCGTGAACTTATAGAATATTCTAAAGTTCTTGAAGGCCTTCACCGACACTCTTCAACACATGCAGCAGGTGTTGTAATTGCTCCAGGACCACTAACAGATTATGTCCCACTTTATAAACCGCCAGGGACTAATGATGTAGCAACTCAAGTTGAAATGAATGAACTGGAAGAATTGGGCTTACTTAAGTTAGACTTTTTAGGACTTCGTAATCTTACAGTTATAGATAAAACAATAAAAGCTATTAATCAAAATCATAAAATTAAAGTTAACATTGATAAACTGGATTTAAATGACAAAAATACATTTGAATTGTTTGCAAATGGAAGAACAATTGGTGTATTTCAATTTGAATCTGGTGGAATGCGTGAATACTTAAAACAATTAAAACCTACATCTATTGAAGATTTAATTGCGATGAATGCTTTATATCGGCCTGGTCCAATGCAAAATATTCCAGATTTTATTGCACGAAAACATGGTAAATCTAAAATTACATTTCTACATCCGACCTTAGAACCTATCTTAAAAGAAACTTATGGTATCATTGTTTACCAGGAACAGGTGATGCAAATTTCTCAAAAAATTGGTGGTTTTAGTTTGGCCCAGGGAGATATGATGCGTCGCGCAATGGGCAAGAAAAAGGCGGATTTAATGGCAGCATTTAAGGTAGATTTTGTTGAAGGAGCAAAAAAACTACAAATAAGTCAAAAGTTATCGGTAGAAATTTTTGATCTTCTTGAAAGATTTGCCCAATATGGATTTAATAAAAGTCATTCTACAGCATATGCTTTAGTAGCATATCAAACTGCTTGGCTGAAAACTCATTATGCTGCGGAGTTTTTAGCAGCTAATATGAATACAGAAATGAATGATATTGATCGAATTGTTACTCTTATAAGCGAAGCTAGAGATATGGGTATTAAAGTTGAGGCACCCGATATAAATATTTCTTTTCCTGAATTTAGGGCAATTAGTAGTAATAAAATAAGCTTTGGACTTTCTGCTATTAAAAATGTTGGCTTAAAAGCAGTATCAGTAATTGTAGATGTACGTGAAAAAAATGGAACTTTTAAATCTATTTTTGATATTAGTAAGCAAGTAGATTCTCAGTCAGCAAATAGAAAAGTTTTAGAAAGTCTTATTGTCGCGGGAGCTTGTGATAGCTTAAAAGGTCATCGATCACAAAACTTTGAAGCTGTAGATATTAGTATTAAGTTTGGTCAAAAATATTTAGAGGATATTAACTCTAATCAGGAAAGTTTATTTGGTACAACCATGTCAGTAGTCATTCCTGAGCCATCATTACCAGATGTTGTAGAATGGAGCCAAGAAGATAAATTAATTAAGGAAAAAGATCTCATTGGATTTTATTTATCAGGCCATCCACTAGAAAAACATTTTGACGATTTAAGAGAGTTTAGCAATGTAAACTTAATAAATTTTAATACTAAACGATTACCCAAAGAAATCCGAATCGGTGGTATTATTTCAGATGTTCGTCAGTTATTCGATAAAAAAAATCGACCATGGGCAATAATAAAGCTTGAGGGAGAACTAGGTAGGTGTGAGATTTTTGTTTTTGCTGATGTTTATGAAAAATATAATGAACTGATAAAAGTTGATAAAATGGTATTTTTTATAGGTGCTATTTCAAATCGATTTGAGGGAAACGATACATTACTTTTAAATGCAAATCGATTTATAGCTTTAAAAAATGCCAGGAAAAGTTTAAGTAAACATGTAAATATTCGTATCGACAAAAACCAGACGGATGAAAAATTAATTCAGGAAATATTTAGAATTTCTAAAAATAGTAAGGGTTATTGTAAATTACTTTTTTATTTAGATGATGGGAAGACAGTTGAAAGGATTATTGCAAATAATTGTCAGGTAAATCCATCTAAAAAATTTGTTCAAAACTTACGTGATTTAACCTCTAAATCTAGTGTTTGGATAACTTGATTTGATAGCTGTTTTACAAAGAGTGCAACAATCTAAAGTAGTTATTGAAGGAAAAACTGTTGGAAAAATTGAATCTGGTTTAAATATTTTAATTGGTGTCTATAAAAATGATAATAAAATTGATGTAGAGTTCCTTGCTAAAAAAATTTCATCTTTCCGTATTTTTCCTGATAAAAATCATAATATGAATTTATCAATTCAAGATGTAAATGGTTCGGCATTAGTTATAAGTCAATTTACACTATGCGCAGATTGGCGGAATGGAAATAGACCAGGATTTCCATTAGCGGCAAAACCTGGAAAAGCAAACGAATTATATGAGCTATTTATCAATGAATTAGAAAGTTATGGAATAATAGTTCAAAGTGGAAGATTTGGCTCAATGATGGATGTGTATATTTTGAATGATGGACCTGTTACTTTTGTTTTAAATAGTAAGGAAAAATAAATGAATCGTAAAATTCGAGTAATTATGGCAAAGCCAGGACTTGATGGTCATGATCGTGGAATAAAAATTTTAGCGAGAGCTTTTATAGAAGCTGGCATGGAAGTTATTTATCTTGGTTTAAGACAAACTCCTGAAATGATTGTTAGTGCAGCCTTAGAAGAAGATGTGGATGTAATTGCATTGTCAATTTTAAGTGGTGCCCATATGACAATATTCCCTCGTGTATTAGAATTAATGCAAAAAGAAGGTATTGGTGATTGTTTATTAACAGGTGGTGGAATTATACCTGATAAGGATATTAATGATTTAATGGAAATGGGTGTAGGTAGATTGTTTGGCCCAGGAACTTCATTACAAGTAACAATTGACTATGTCCAAGGATGGGTTAAAGAAAATCGAACATAATTATAATAATTTAAAAAATATACTACATCAAAAACGTGCCAAATCAAAAGAAGGAGGTGGTAAAAAGCGTTTAGATAGTCAACATAAAAAAGGAAAACTTACAGCTCGTGAACGAATTGAAATTCTTTTGGATGAGAAATCTTTTGTTGAATTAGATCCATTTGTTGAGCATAGGTGTTCAGATTTTGGTTTAGAAAAAAAATCTTTTTTGACAGATGGTGTAGTAATAGGTTATGGTAAAATTGATAATCGAAAAGTTTTTTTATATTCTCAGGATTTCACAATCTTTGGAGGCTCGTTATCTGAAGCATTTTCTGAAAAAATTTGTAAAATTATGGATATGGCATTAAAAGTTGGTGCACCAGTTATTGGTTTAAATGATTCTGGAGGTGCTAGGATTCAAGAAGGTGTTGTCAGTCTTGCAGGATATGCAAATATTTTTTTAAAAAACACCTTAGCGTCTGGAGTTATTCCACAAATATCTGCAATTTTAGGTCCATGTGCCGGTGGAGCTGTGTACTCTCCTGCAATTACTGATTTTGTATTTATGGCAAAAAAAACAAGCCATATGTTTGTAACTGGTCCAAGTGTAGTAAAAACAGTTATGCATGAAGATATTACTATGGAAGAATTAGGGGGTGCAGAAACCCATGCCAGCAGGACTGGTGTTGCCCATTTTTCATATAATAATGAAATTGAATTACTTGGAGAAATTCGAAAGTTAATATCATATATACCATTAAATAATATGGAAAGACCACCTATTTTAGTTAAAGAAAATTTAGAACCTAATTCAGATGGAATAAATTCTGTTGTACCTATAAATTCAAATAAACCGTATGATATGCATAGTGTAATTTTTAAAATTATAGATTCCAATTCATTTTTAGAAGTTCATAAAGAATATGCAGCGAATCTTATAGTCGGATTTGCTAGAATGAATGGTCAATCTATTGGAATTGTGGCGAGTCAACCTGCTCACCTTGCTGGAGCATTAGATATTGATTCTTCAGTTAAAGGAGCTCGATTTGTTCGATTTTGTGATGCATTTAATATCCCTATTATAACTTTTGTAGACGTACCTGGATTTCTACCCGGAAGAGATCAAGAATGGCATGGAATTATAAAGCATGGAGCGAAATTATTATATGCATTTGCGGAGGCAACAGTTCCCAAAATTACAATAATCACTAGGAAAGCATATGGTGGTGCATATGACGTGATGTCTTCTAAACATATAAGATCAGATTTAAATTTTGCATGGCCCTCAGCAGAAATTGCAGTAATGGGACCGAAGGGTGCTGTAGAAATTATATGGAAAAATAAAATTAAAGGTAGTAAAAATTCAAAAAAAGAAATAGACGATCTAACAGAAAAATATAAAGAAAAATTTGCTAATCCATTTGTTGCAGCAAAACGAGGATATATCGATGATATAATAGAACCATCCGAAACACGAAATCGTATTATTAGTGGTTTAGAGTTACTCAAAACAAAAGTAGATAAAAATCCGAAAAAAAAACATGGGAATATTCCTTTATAATGGTATCTTTTGATAAAGACTGGTTAATAAAAAAAGTAAATGAAAATCCAAGTTCACCATATTTTCCAATTTTATCGTATATCTATTTAGAAGATGAAGAGCTTAAGCTAGCTTCTCATATTTGTAAAAATGGATTAAAGGCTGCACCTGAGTCGATTGAAGGTAATTTTATTATTGCGCAAATTCATATTCTTGAAAATAATTTACAAGAAGCCGAAAAAGTTTTAAAATTTGTAGTACATCGTCATTCAGCTCATGTCAACGCATGGAAACTATTATTTCGTATCCAAAAAGATTTGAATCGTAATGAAAAAATAATTAAATCTTCGGCAACTTCTTTATTAAAGATTAAACCAAATGACGATGAATGTTCAAATTGGTTAAAGAATTTAGTTAAATCTAAAGAAGTTCAAATTGAAGAGCAAATTACTAAAAAAGTAATTCAGAAAGATACTAAACAAAACCAATCAATTACAATTCCAGAGCAAGTTGTTCCAATAAGTATGAGAATGGCTACTTTTACTTTAGCAGAAGTTTATCAGAATCAAGGATATTTTCATCAAGCACTTGAAGTTTTAAAAATAGTTGAGCAAAAAGGTGGGAATAAACGGAGGTTAAGATATATGCGTATTCAAATTAAAGAATGTATTAAAGCTCAACTAGAGGCTGAATCTGAATAAATCTTCAATATATGATAATCCAATTCGTTACGAAGAAGAGAATTGGTGGAAAAAAGATGACCTTGAAATGTGGAAATTTTTATGTAAAAATGCTAATGGAAATGAAGTTTTAGAATTAGCAAGCGGAACAGGAAGGGTTTCTATCCCACTATTAAAAGAAGGATTAAATATTACAGGAATTGATTTATCAAAATCTTTTTGTGATTACGCTTTAAAGCAATCCTCAAATCATGGATTTGATAATGCAAAATTTATACATGGTAATATTACAAAATTTAATCTTAAAAAGAGATTTGACATTATAATAATTGCCTATAATTCACTCTTACATCTTTTAAAAAATGAACAAGTTGAAGCATGTTTTAAATGTGTGAAAAATCATTTAAAAGCAAATGGCAAGTTTTATATTGATATATACATGCCTTCACCTCTTCATTATTATCGACCAGAAAATTTACGCTATTCTACAATAGAATATTTTGATTCTCAAATAAACGAAGAAGTTACAATTGAGGAAACTAATAATTATGATCCCGATAAAGAGATAAATCAATTAACTTGGTATTACTCTTCAAAGACTAAAAAAGATTTTTTAATAAGTCAATTTTCTACAAGGATGTATTGGCCAGATACAATGAATAGAATGCTAATAGAAGCAGGGTTTGAAATTTTAAATTTATGGGGAGATTATAATCTAAATCTATTTACTGAAGAAAGTACACTGCAAATTTATGAATTAGGAATTTAATTATTTATCTAGTAAATCTCTAAGTGCTTCACCTAATAAATTAAATCCTATAACTGCAAATGCAATTACACATCCTGGTAATATTGATAAAGCAGGGGCAATTCTAAAAAAATCTTTACCTTCACTTATCATAATACCCCAGCTTGGCATAGGTGGCTGTATACCTAAACCCAAAAAGGATAGACTTGCCTCTGCCATAATTGCTCCAGAAATTCCTAGAGTAAATGAAATTAATATTGGTCCTATACAATTTGGCAAAACGTGGTGAAGTAAGATTTTAAATTCTGAAAAACCTAATGATTTTGCTGCATAAATAAATTCATCTGTTTTAATGGATAATACTTGACTTCGTACAATCCTTGCCATTCCAGTCCAAGATACAAAACTAATTGCAATAATTACGGTTTTTATACCGGGCTCCATTACAGCTGAGAGCGCAATTAATAATAATAATGTAGGGAAGCCCATAATCATATCTGTTAATCGCATAAGAATAGAGTCAATTTTACCACCAAAATAACCAGATAATAAACCAATAGAAATGCCAATCAGTGAAGATATTACACTTCCTAATATTCCTACAACCAATGAAATTCTAATACCATAAATCAGCCGCGAGAATAAGTCTCTTCCAAATTGGTCAGTACCAAAAATATATCTACCAGAACCAACTTCTAATAATCTATTCTGTAAATTCTGTTCAAAAGGAGAAGGTAAAAAAGATTGAATTAAAGGTAATAATAAAAATATGCATAAAATTAAAAATCCAATGATACCAAAAATATCATTTTGTAATTTAGTAGATTTTAGATTTGACCTAGCCATGTATAAATTCTTCCCTAATTTTAGGGTTTATCCATCCATAAATCAAATCTACAAATATATTTATGAAAACAAAACTTAAAGCCATAAACAGGATCGTTCCTTGGATAACAGGAAAATCTCTTTGCATTATTGCATTGAGAAGCATTCTACCTATTCCAGGCAATCCAAATATAGATTCTGTTAAAACCGTACCAGATAAGTAGTTACCAAAATCGTGTGCAATAATTGTTATAATTGGAACAAGTAAATTTTTCAATCCATGTTTGAATAAAATTATTTTTTTAGAAAGCCCTTTTGCTTTTGCAGTACGTATATAATCTTTTTTTAGAATATCTAACATAAATGCTCTTGTGTTTCTAGCAATCATTGCTAAAGATCGTGTACTAAGTGCTATGACAGGAAGAATGTAGAATATCCAACTACCGTACCCAGTTGGAGGTAACAACTTCCATTCAACTCCTATAAAAAAAATCAGTAAAAGTGCTACCCAAAACACTGGTACAGAAATACCAACTAATGATAGTAATATAAACAGTCTATCAAAAGTACCATGAAACTTTATTGCAGAAATTAAACCAAAAAATATTCCTATTATAGAAGCAAATAATGTTGCAGAAAATGCAAGTATAAAAGTTATTTCTAGTTTTTCTAGAATTAAACTTGAAACAGGTGATTTTGTTTGAAATGAAATCCCTAAATTTCCAGACAATGTACTTTTTAAATAAATAAAATATTGAGTTAAAATAGATTGATTTAGACCAAGTTCTTCTCTTAGCTGATTAAGTGTTTCTTCATCATAAAAATCTCCAACCAAGGCTAATACTGGATCTCCAGGTATTAAATAAGAGATTATAAATGAAATTGTAAGTACACCCCAAATTACTGGAATGCTATGTAAAATTCTTTTGGCGAGATATGTAATCATCAGATATGATAAATTACGAGAAAATTGGAATAGAATCATTTATGTATTATTATATTAGCCTATTGATTTTAAAGTAAAAAAGTAAATAATTACTTTATTAATCATTCTTATTTTAATAACAATGCAAAATACATTTTTATTTGATTTATTTAGTGTACTTTTAGATCTTGATAAAAGTACATTTATTTATTCTGTATTTGAAAAAACTAAAAATAAATATAGTATTGTAAATACTGAATTTAACGTACAACTTACAAAGTTCGAGAAAAGAAAAATTAATTTTTTGTAGTTTTTTCAAAATTGTTAAATATAAAGTTAAATAATGGTTGAAAATTAAATATTAAGAAATTTAAATCGGTTTTGATTAGCTAAGATTTAGTAAAATTACTAACTGTAAAATGTTTGCAAATTATAAAAAAATAAATGGATTTTATATCAAATATAATTAATTCCTATTTAAATACTTTAAAAGTAAAACTTAAGTTTTTTGACTTATTTAATAATATCATTATATCTGAGGAAGCTAATAGTGCAAAGCCATCTCTAAAATTTTTCAGCATACACTAAGTAAAGTTAGAGCTAGACTCTCAGAGTTGATTTTTATTAATGATAAAAAAATATAATTGCTTCTAAAGCTTTAGGAATTATTAGACATCAATATACTAGCTTTAAATTTTTTAATAAATTAATATCAACATATATATATGAATATAAAGTATCAAAGTAGGTAACTAATGAACATTTATTTTTTAATAATTATTTCTGCTATAGTCTTTGAATTTTTATTATCTATTGTAGTTAATAAGTTAAATTTGAATGCACTTAGTCCTAAATTACCAGAAGAATTTTCTGATGTATACGATAAAGAAAAATATGCAAAATCACAAGATTATACTCGAGAAAACACCAAATTTTCATTTTTCACATCAACATTCTTTACAATCTTAACATTATTAGTAATTTTATTTGGATTTTTTAATCATATTGATTTATTTGTAAGAAAATTTGAAAATAATGATATTATTAGTGGTTTATTATTTTACGGAATTTTATATATAATTAATGATTTAATTATGACACCATTTAGTCTTTACAAAAACTTTATAATAGAAGAAAAATTTAAATTTAATAAAATGAAATTATCCACTTTTTTTATTGATAAAATTAAAGGTTATTTTTTAATAATAATTATTGGAGCTCCAATAATTAGTTTAATTTTATATTTATTTGAAGGTTTAGGTAGTTATGCCTGGCTATATGCGTGGGGTGCGGTTTCTCTCCTAAGTTTAGCAATTCAACCTGTTTTTAATTTATTTATTGCTCCAATATTCAACAAATTTACACCGCTGGATGAAGGTAGTCTACTTTCAGAAATCAAGGCATATGTTGAAAAAGTAAATTTTCCTATAGCAAAAGTTGATGTTATGGATGGCTCAAAAAGATCTAGTCATTCAAATGCTTATTTTAGTGGAATTGGAAAAACAAAAAGGATAGCTTTATTTGATACCTTGTTAGAAAAACAAAAAGATGAAGAAATTTTAGCTGTAATCGCACATGAAGTTGGCCATTATAAGTGTAAACATATCCAAAAAGGTATAATTCTAGGGATAGTTCAATCTGGTATCATGTTCTATCTTATGTCTCTTTTTATTAACAATGAAGATTTGTTTACAGTTTTTAAAATGGAAAATTTATCCATTTATGCTAGTTTATTATTTTTTGGTATGCTTTATGCTCCTATTGAGATGGTGTTGGCATTTATTTTTAATTATTTATCTCGAAAACATGAATTTGAAGCAGATGAGTATTCTGCAAAAACGACAGGAAAGCCTGAAAATTTAATTTCTAGTCTTAAAAAATTATCAGCAGAAAACTTATCAAATTTAACACCTCATTGGTTGAATGTCGCGCTCAATTATAGTCATCCACCAACATTACAACGCATTAATGCTTTAAAATTATATTTAACTAAAAATAATGAATCGTATTAAATTCATAATACTTATTTTTTTGTCATCACTTACAGCAGAAATTCGGACCCCTATTTTTCTTTTACATGGATTTCTAGGCTGGGGAAGAGATGAAATGGATAATTTTTATTATTGGGGTGGAAAATTTGATTTACAAAATTGGTTGATAGAACAGGGCTACGAAGTATATACACTTTCCGTTGGACCTGTTTCATCAAATTGGGATAGAGCTATTGAGGCATATTATCAAATTAAAGGAGGACAGGTCAATTATGGAGTAGCGCATTCAGAAAAATATGGTTTGATACAAAAACCAAAGGGAAAATTTTATGAAGGAATGTATCCAAAATGGGATGAAAATAATCCAATTCATATTATTTCTCATAGTCAAGGAGGACAAACAGCATTAATGCTAGAGTATTTATTGAAAATGGAGAGAGTAGGTGAAGATTCTGAAATTTTATCGAAAAATTATAAGGGTTACATTAAAAGTATTACGACAATTTCTGCACCATTAAATGGTACAACATTAACCGATATTGTAATGACAAGTTTTCCTATGACAATAAAAATGGCTGTTTTTTTAGGAGCAATATATGATGATGGTTTTCTTGAAAAATATTATAATTTTGATTTAGATCAGTGGGGTTTAAGTCGAAATAAAAATGAAACAATTAGGGAATTTTTAATTAGAATTAATAAATCTTCTGCTATTAATTCAAAAAATTTATCTCAATTTGACCTATCTTTTGATGGTTCAATGAAATTCAATCAAAGCTATATTTCAGATCCTAATGTACACTATTTCAGTTATTCTACTTTTTGTACAAAAAAAACTAAAGATAGTAATAAACATTTACCAGATTTAAAAATGAATGCAGATTTATGGTTGTCAGGAACATTATTAGGTACAATGAAAGCGCCGGATTCAACATGGTATCAAAATGATGGAATTGTAAATACAATATCGATGAGCTATCCATTTAGACTAGATGGAACAAAAGAACCAAATTGTGAATTTATAGAAAAATCTATACCAGGTTGTTGGCAATTAATGGGACAGCTTCATATTGATCATCATCAAGTCATTGGTCATGGATTTTTCAATGAAGATATACAATTTTTAAAAGATTTATTTGGTAATCATTGTAATATTTTAAAAGGAATTAAATGAGTAACTTAGAAGCAGTTTGTTTTGATATGGATGGTGTAATAATTGATACTGAACCTCTTTATTCAAAGGCACAAATACAGCTTTTCAGGGAGTATGGAGTTGAAATACCAGAAGAGGACTGGGTTCTTTTCAAAGGTTGTAATGAGCATACATTTTATGATTTATCAATGAATCGCTATAATATTACTGAAAATAGAGAAAAATTTATAAATAAAGGTCGGCGTTATGTTAAAGCGGAATTTGATAAAAATTTAAAAATTATGACTGGATTCAAAGAATTTCATAATTCATTAAAAGAAAACGGGATTAAAACAGCCTTAGTTACCGCTTCACCTAAAGAAATGTTTCTGTACGTGGATAAAAAATTAAAATTTAGTAATATTTTCGAAGAAATAGTAATAGGTGACATGGTTGCTAAAAATAAACCTCATCCTGACCCTTATTTATTAGCTTTTGATAAATTATCTGTTTTACCTCAAAATTCAGTTGTGATTGAAGATTCAGTTCATGGAATTAATTCAGGCTTAAGTGCAGGTGCTTTTGTTGTAGGAATTAGAGGTTCTGTTCCTGAAGATGAGCTTCAAATTGCACATCATATAATAAGTAGTCATTTAGAATTATCTATAAATCTATTAAAAACTAAATTAAAAAATTCAAATTTGAATTAATCTAATTAAACTTGTAAGATACAACAATGAATATATCAGAGCAAATACACGAATTAAACCTAGAAACAAGTTCAATTTTACGTGAAATTGGAAATAAACTGGGTTTCACTTTATCTCAAGTTCAACTATTATTAGCTGTTCCTTTTATATCAATCTCTATGACCGATTTATCTAAAATATTAGGAATTGATAATAGTACATTAACTCGAAATCTGAATAAATTAGAAGGTTCTGAATTAGTAGTACGTAAGAAAGATACTTATGATGGTAGAATTTATAAAGTAACATTAACAAAAAAAGGATTAAGGTTAAAAGATAAAATAGAATTTAAACTAAATCAATTTAGTTTAAAACTTCTTTCGGCTTTAGGTCATGAAAATCGTCAGGTTGTGTTTGAATCTCTAGAAAAATTATCATGGGCCTTTACTAAAACAAAGCATTCATAACTATTGAATTTTACTAAGACAATACAAATATGGTATAAATCTAAAAATATTTCTTTACCATGGCGAGGTGAAACAGATTTGTATAAAATTTGGCTTTCAGAAGTAATGCTACAGCAAACGCAGGTTAATACCGTAATTCCTTATTATACTAAATGGCTAAAAAAATTTCCTAGCTTGGAGTCTGTAGCAAATGCAAATGAAGATGAGCTATTAAAATATTGGGAAGGTTTAGGATATTATTCAAGAGTTCGAAATTTCCAATTTTCATGTAAAATAGTCTTAGAAAAGTTCAACCGAAAAATCCCAAAAAATTCTAAAGAATTTTTAAAACTAAGAGGAGTTGGAGAATACATCCACGCAGCAGTTTATTCAATTGGATTAAATAAAAAAATTCCAGTAATTGATGGGAATGTTAAAAGAGTAATTTCTCGTTATTTATGTTTTAAAAAGGACATTGAATCTGAAAAAAAGAAAATATTTAAATATCTTTCAAAAGAAATTCTAAAAACTACAAAGCCAGGTGATTTTAACCAAGCAATTATGGACTTGGGGAGATTAATTTGTAAGCCTAAAAATCCTAATTGTATAGAATGTCCCATTAGTTCAAATTGTTTAGCATTAAAGAATAATATGATACATCAGATTCCTTTAAAAGTTAAAAGAGCTAAGACTCCAAAGTATAATACAGTTGTTGGTATAATTGAAAAAAATAATAAAATTTTATTATGTAAGAGAAATACAAAAGGTCTACTTGGTGGAATGTGGGAATTACCAAATGGCAAAATTGAACCAAAGGAAAGTCAAAAACAAGCATTAAAAAGAGTTTTAAGTAATTTTGGATTAGATTATTATTCACAGATTTTTTTAGGTACAGTTAAACATCAATATTCTCATTTTTCGATCGATCAAAAAGGATATAAATGTCAATATAAATCTGGAAATTTAATCAGCAAATATCATTCTGAATATAAGTGGATAAATATAAATGAGAAATCGAATTATCCAATTCATAAAGCTAGTCATAAAATTCTTAATAAAATAAAAGTAAAAAATTTATGATCAATATAATTTCATCAATTATTAGATGGATAGTTTTCTTGCCCGTAATGATAATTGGTTTATCTATTATGATAATTTTTAGTTTTATAAATCTTAAATTAGTATTTAGGTATTCAAAGTTGTTTTGCTGGATATTAGCAACTATTTTGGGTGCAAAAGTAAAAGTTGAAGGTGAATTTCCATCTAATGAAAAATTAGTAGTTATGAGTAATCATTGTAGCTTCTTTGATCCATTTATATACCCATTTTTTATGAAAGGTATGTTTACTGGTATAGTTGCGGACTATAACTTAAAGTACCCATTTTGGAAACAATTTTTACTAAGGCTCAATGCAATTCCAATTAATAGAAAAGATAGGAATCAAGCATTAAGAGGTATAGAAAAAGCAGAAAAAGTTCTTAATAAAGGAATTAATATTGCAATTTTACCTGAAGGTACTAGGACAATTACTGGTAAATTAGGAAAATTAAAAAAAGGAGGGTTTCATCTTGCAATGAATACCCAGGCAAGCATTATTCCGATTGGAATAAATGGTGCTTTTAAATTAAAACCAAAAACTACATGGAAACTTACATCTTGTGAGATACTTGTCAAAATAGGAAAACCAATTCCATTTTCTATTTATGAATCTTTAGGTGTAGATGGAATATTGAAAATAGTAGAAAAGGAATTAAAAACTTTATCAGGTGAAATAAATTCTGATATTTAAAAGGATAAAAAATTGCGATTAGATGAGATGGTTGTTGTTGTAACAGGAGCAAAAGGAGCAACTGCAGAAGTAATTATTAATTATTTTAAACTCAAAGCACATTCTGTTGTTGGTATAGCAAGAAATTTAGATACGAGGTGGAAAGAACAAGATGGAATATATTTTACAAAATGTGATTTGTTAGAAAATGATGAAGTTGAAGGTACAATTGAATTAATTTTAGATCGTTTAGGAGCGCCGCATGTATGGATAAATACGGTTGGTGGTTTTATTATGGGAAATAATGTTGCAGATTGCGTGAATGAATGGGATAAAATGTATCAAATCAATTTTAAGACAGCTTTAAATTCTATAAAAAATATTTTACCCGTTATGAATAAAGCTGAATTTGGTAGAATAATAAACTTTGGAAGTCGAGCAGGTGAAAAAGGCATGGCATTTGCTGGACCTTATTCCTCAAGTAAGGCATTAATTCATAATTTAACAAAAACTATTGCACTTGAATTTAATAATAATATCACATGCAATGCAGTTCTTCCAGAAATAATAGATACACCTACAAATAGAAACACGATGCCCGATGCGAATTTTAATTCTTGGACAACTCCTGAATCTATTGCAGATAAAATAGAATCAATTATTAAATCAAAAGCAAATGGTCAGCTGATATTAGTTTAAATGGAAATCATTAAATCTCTACATCATACTTCAGCAATTATTTTTTTATTTAATTCAATATTACTTTCAGTAGCTTATTTTTTTCTTAAAAATAAATCAAATTCTTTAATTAAACAAATGTCAAAAATTGAATGGTTTTTATCTTCATTCTTATTTTTTTTAGGGATTCTTTTACTTTTATTATTACCTCATTGGTTTCAAGTTGGAATTTTTCATGTTAAAGTGGGAATTGCAATGATTTCTATTGGTGCATCACATTATTTTTACAAACAATTGGAGATTGCGATACGACAAAATCAATTTCCAAAATTATTAATTAAGTTGAGACTATTTATTCCTCTTTTAATATTAGCATCTTACTATTCTGGGAAATTACTTTTTAATAATTAAATGACTAAAGAATTTCCTTTTTTTAAAGTACATGGTACAGGTAATGATTTTATAATTTTTATAGCAGATGAATGTCCAATTAATATTAAAGATCAAGATTTTATAAAAAATATATGTAAAAGAAAAACTGGAGTTGGCGCTGACGGGGTAATTATAGTCTCAGAAATAACAACAAATTTCTTTAAAATGGATTATTATAATTCTGATGGTACATGGGAGACATTTTGTGCAAATGGTGCAAGATGTGTTGGTAAAATTTTATATAAAAAAAAATTAATTGAAAAAAAAGTTAATTTTTTAGCTGGTGATGGAGAACATCAATTAAAATTTGATAATTCGGATAAAATTTGGATAAAAATGAAACCACCATCTTTTGTTACAGAGGAAATTAATTTATTTCAATATTTGGGTAGACATATAAATTCAGGAGCAAAACATTTTGTTTGCAACGTAGATAATTTAACTAAAGATTTAGTAGAAGAATTTGGTCCAAAAATTAGATATTCAGATTTTTTTCAACCAAATGGTGTAAATGTTAATTTTTCTCAAAAGATTTCTAATAATATAATTAAAGTTATAACATATGAAAAAGGTATTGAGGATGTAATGCAATCATGTGGATCTGGTGCGGTAGCATCGGCATATTATATTCATAAATATTTAAAATTAATAAGTCCATTAAAAATTAAGGTGCTAGGTGGTGAGTTAAATTTAATATTTAATGAAACTTGGAAAAATGTTTGGCTTGGTGGACCTGCAAAAATAGTTTTTGAATCTAATATAAAAATCGACTTATTTAATTAAAATAGATACATCTTCCTGCCAATCTCGATACCATTTAGCAAATTTAAGCCACTCATACCAATTATCATTTATGATAGCTTTTTGCATTTTTTTTTGAAAGATAAGGGCATTATCTGAATCTAATTTATATACTCTATTAGCTTCTCCTTGTATCCCCAATTTTATTTCAACTAATTGACTTTTATTAATGATTGTATGTTTTCCTATTAACTCTTTTTTATCGAATGAATATAAATATGTATGGGTAATTTCTTCAAGATTAGATAATTTTTTTCTCCAATTATTATTCATTGTTAATTGAAATGTTGATTTAAACATAGGTGTAAATAAAACATTTATAATTTTCCAAGACTCTTGATTATCAATTTTACCATCATAGGCATGTGAAACTATATTTTCAATATTATTTAAATTTAAATTAATGATATAAGCAACATCATCACATATATCATGATAAAGTAGAATTTCTACCCCATTATGTTCTAATGTAAATTTTTCATTAGATTCATTTATTATTACGCCAACTTTAGAAATAACATTTTCAAAATAGTTAATAATTTGAGGAGTCTGCAATATTCCTCTAAGAGCATTTATTGAATTGTTATCTAATGAAAAAGCAATATTAAAAATATAAAAAAATAATGTATATTTAATAAATCTCAGAATTTTTAACTTTCTTTTTGTAATTTTTTTAAATCTTGGAGAAGGCCAAAAAGTACTTCTGTAGATAAACCATGTAATAATAATCTAAAACCAGATTTTATAGGACTTAAAGATATCATCGGATGTCGATTATTAACTAAAACTAATTTTTCTGGAACTCCTAGAATTGTTGCTGCATAAATACCTATTGTTTCATCAAATTGAAGAGAGCTTACAGCCCTGTCATGATCATCATTTCTTAAATAAAGTTGGAATATTGGACTAAAAATTTCTATCGCAGTTGCTAAATCTATTTTATTTGTAATTTTGTTAGGAAATTTTTCAAATTTAAATTCATCTAAAGAAACTGAACTAAAGTTAATTTTTGATAAGTCTATTTTTTCAATTTTACGTTTTTCTTTTTTTAATTTTTGATTTAATTCAATAATAAAGTTAAATAAATTTAAATCATGATTAAGATAAACATTATTTTTTATTTCGTTCAGTTTTTTAGGTTTAATTGATTCTACTGAACTTAATTTTACATTAACATTATCCGAAATAAATTGTAAAATCTCTGATCCAATATTAAAATGTCTCATTATTAAATAATTTGCTTCAGGTGTTAAAAAGTATTTTTGTCCTATATATAGCTGCCAATGTAAAAATTTTGGCATATTTAATAAATTTGGGAAAATAGCTTTAAAACCAATTACTAAAAATCTAAAAGCTCTGGCAATTACTTTGACAAAAGGTAATAAAACTCTATTTGATAATCTTGAAGAATCAAATAAAAATGCACTCTTTGCTTTTTTATTGAATGGAATACTATTGTCTAAATAGATTGCTAATTGGATATTAGGATTATTATAATCATGCTTATAATTTTCATATTTATTAACCATAGATTTAAATATTATCTAATTCTTCTAATTGGAGACAATATAATCTTGCAGTGACTTTAGCAGTTTTTGCAATTGATTTTGCAATTTCATCTGTTAATAAGTTTGATGATAATGCTAGTTCTAATCTTTCAAAATGATTTTCATCTGCAGAACTGTGGTAAGTCATAAAAGAAATTTGTTCATTTTCAAGATTTAAATGTGATTTAATTTTTTTACCCCAATTACCTGCTATATTATTACCCATTCCTTCAATTATAAACATTGCACCCAATAAATCGAAGGGATTGGGTTGGCTTGCACGATGGAACATCCAGGCTGATAGTGCTTCACTACCAATATTTTTTTCTGTATTTTGAATCTTTTTTATATCTCCACCACAAGCAGTATAGTTTTTTTCTAACATTCTAAAGTCTCGATGCTCTTCTCTTGCATGAGAAATAAATGCTGATCTAGATTCAAAAAAATCAACACTTACATTAGATGCAGCTCTTGCAATCCATTGTGCCCCATCCACCACTTGTTGCCTTAAGTTAAGTAATAATTTTCTGTATTCTTTAAGTGTAATTGTAGATTCATTAATTTTTCTAACAATTGGTATTTTATTTAATTTCGATTCATAATCAATCCAAATTTGTGTTAATTGTCTAACCAGCCATTCTTGTACTTTGGAATTTCCAATTTGAAGCTTTGGTGCAGATATTTTTTCTTTTGAAATATTACTAAGAGTTATCTTTTTTGGATAAAGAACTGTACATAACATAAAAGAAGAAATAAATCTTCCACTTTCAGGGACCATCATCAACACTTTATCACCATGTTTTGGAATCTTTTTTGAAATAAATTCTTCCATCATAATAAAAATTGATGCAGCTCCAGTATTACCTTTTGAATATAAATTTGTAAACCACTTATTTTCTGGAATTAATCCTCCTCCCTTATCTAGTAAATCTAAAATAGGCTGTTTAAAAGAATGAGAAGAATAATGGCATAACAAATGATCAATTTCATTTGTATTTAATAAACCTTGGTCCATTAATTTAAAAAAGTGGTCGACACCAACTTTAACCATATTATTGACAAGTTTTAAATTTTGTCTTAGATTAATTGCACCATCTATTGCTGCCTCTTCAAAATTTTTATAGTCTAACCATGAATAAGATTGATTTGGATTATTTGTACCAGCATACATGCACGTTTCATAATTATGTGCATAAGATTTTATATCAATCCATTCAATTTTAAATGAAATATTTGTTTTACTAGGTTTAGATTGTAATAAAATTGATCCAGATCCATCTGAAAGCATCCATCTTAAAAAGTCTTCTTCTAATGATAGTTTTCTTTTTTGATTTTCATACCTTGAACTTTTGAATAATCTACTCGGGATTTCACTACCACAGGCTATTGCATTTATTTTATCATTTATTTTGACTTGATGATATGCATTTTTTATTGCCATCATACTTGCGGCACACACTGATTGATAGGAAGCTATTTCACATTCTCCTATTTTAGATTTTCCATGTACCATACTTGCAAATCCAGGAATTGGTAAGTCGCCTTGGGAGGTTGCAGTTGCTAAAAAGTTTATATCATTCTGCAAAATATTAGAATTATTTATACATCTATTAATTGCTTTTATTGCTAAGTCAGCATTTGAATAAAGCGTATTTTGATTTTCATCAATAGCATAATATCTTGTTTGAATTTGATTTTGTTTTAATATTTTTTTTCTAGTTCGGGATGGTTTACCATTAATCATTCCTAAATATTTTTCAATATTTTCATTTTTTATAGGATTACCAGGTAAAAAAATACCATGGGAGGTTATATATACATTATTCATTATTGTTTACTTTTTTAAATAGGTTGAATATTCATTATAATTTTTTGATCTGGTCTTAATGTTATAAATGGATTATACTTAATTTCATTTGCTGATTCTCTTTTAAATTTTAAATTTGAATATATTTTTGTTATGATAGTTTCTAATTCTAAATATGATAATCTATTCCCAATACACTTTCTAGGACCTGATGCGAATGGGATAAAAATGTTATTTATATTTTTAGTTGGATTAGTCCATCTATCTGGATTGAATAAACTTGGATTCTTCCAGTGTTTTGAAAGTCTGTGAAAATTAAAAATAGGAATAATTATTAATGAACCACTTTTAAATTTTTTACCATAAATAGTTTCTGATTCTAAAGTATTTCTTGTTAAAATAGGAACCGGAGGTGAAAGTCTTAATGATTCATTTATTATATTTCTTAAATTTGAATTTGTTTTAGTCTCTAGACTTTTAATTAAATATTTTTCAATTTTAGAGTTATCTGATAAATGACAAATTGTCCAAAACAGGCTATGTGCTATTGTCTCATGGCCTGCTAATATTAATGTAATAATTTCATCAAGTAACTGACTATAGTTCTCATCATTATGATGTGCAACTATCAGTTGATACAATACATCAGAAGAATGTGATTCTACTTTTTTATCAATTAATTGATTTAACTCATTTAAAAATCGTTTATATGCAAGTTTAAATTTTCTATTTTCATCCGTTGGTATTGAAATAGGAATCTTTAAAATACTTTCACTTCTCTTTTTAAAAAACTTAATTATAATATTAATATCATTAATTAATTTTTTATTATTTAATGATTCTAAGCCAAGAATAACTTCTAAGATAATATTTAATGATATTTCTGTTAACCAATTTTCTAAATTTATTTGTTTTTTATCAATAATTGAGTCCACTGCTTTTTCAGAAATACTGTTTATTTTATCACTATACTCTTTTAATAAATTGTTGTGAAAAATTGGCTGTATTTTTTTTCGTTGAATTTTCCAATGCTCATCTTTACTAGTAATTAGGCCTTCTCCCATTATTGTTTTCATATCTTCATATAAAATACTTTTTGGATAATTAAAATGATTTTGGAGTATATAATTAATGATTTTACTATCAAGAACGATTATTGGTTTATATATTCCTAGTCTAAATTGAAAAATATTACCAAATTCTTTAAAGCAGTTATCAATTAAATTAAATGGATCTGATTGAAATTCCTTTGTAAAACCAAGCAGTGCTTTTGATGAGATATAGGGAATCATATTTTATGTACAAATTACCAACTATATTTTAAATCTATGTGTGGAATTAAATCCCATTGATTACCAAATGGATACTCTGCAAAATATATATTATATCCTAAAACTAATTTCATATTAGATTTAAAACTCCAGAACATTTGATTATGATGTTCAAAGGCTATATATTTTTTACTTCCAAGTGTTAGTCTTAGTGAGTTTTCAGTATCGAAACTAATATTTTTCCATATTTTCCCTGAAAAAGTTAAGCCTGAAATTAAGGTAAATTTAGAATTATACATTTTCATTCTTGGATAAAAATATGGTAAATCAATGGTTATTCTTTCATTGACATCACCAAATTTAGTAGTAAATGCGATACTCCCAGATGCGGAAAAACAAAACTTTTCTTTAATAAATCTTGATGAAATAATTCCAAGTTCTGACACAAGCATATGTGGGATTTCAACTTCTTTCTTTGCATTTGATTCTATACCTGGTGTAATTAAACCACCAACACCTTCTCTTTGCACCATATTTAGAAGTGGTGTTGGATAGGTCAATTTTAAAAAGTATACATTTTTTAAGTTTTCTGATATGGTTAGTTTACTCTTCATCTTAAAATTAGGAATTATAAATCCTAAAATCGGATGAATCGAAAATTCTGTTTTCTCAGTTTTACCAATCCTTAAGGGGGCAAAAATACCAATTTCTTTTTGTCCTTTTTCTAATAAAAATGCAGTATTTTCTAAAGGTAAGTCTATTGAAAAAGCTTGAGAAGCTATTATTAATAATATAAATAATTTCAACTACTCTCCTTCTGGTAGAATAACGTTTATAATTACTGGGACGTGGTCTGAAATATTTGTATTTTCCTGTAATGTTTTACCAGATCCAATGACTTTTTCAAGATTAGTAAACAAATAGTCAAGTTTTCTACCTCCATCTGTTAAATCAATTTGGGAACCAGGTGTATGTGTATAGTGTTCGATATTATTTCTATTTTCTTCAGGTATTCCAGAATTATAATTATTGTAAAGTGGTATTAACCAGCCATTTTCATTACTATCATATTCAAAATATGAACCTGCCTTATGTGGCCCCCCATCTGCCTCATAATGGAAATTTTCGTTCTCACATTTATCTTTAATACAAAAATCGGGAATGGTATCATTATCATTAACTGGCGGAATGGAGTTTAAATCACCACCAGAAATAAATTTAGAACCATTAGAATTTAAATCCTCTAAAGTCTCTATATATTGATCAATATGTTTTTCTTTTGTATTATCAGTTGCAAATGCTGTTAAATGAGTATTTACAGCAAATATATTATCTCTATCTTCGATTTCTACTTTAGTTCTAAGAATATTTCGTTTTAAATAAAAATATTGATCCAATGAACTTTGATCAGTCATTAATGGTAATTGAATTCGTTCTGATTCTGTTAATTTCCAACGTGATAAAATAGCATTTCCAACATTTACTCGTCCATATCCGTTAAATGGGATTATTTGTGCTTGATGCATTGAGGCATATACGCCATAATTAAGGTGTGTTTTATTTAATAAATATTGGACTTCATCTATATAAGCACTTCGTTTTGACTCCACATCAACTTCTTGTAATAATAAAATATCAACCTCTTTATTATTAATAACATCAACGATTTGATTTAAATTTTCTTTAATTTCACTTTCAGTAAAAATGACTCTTTCACCACAATGGTCGCCAAAATAATCCATTCTACCAGCACCAAACCTAATATTCCACGTCATAACAGATAGTGTATCTTTCACTATGTCATCATTGTTTATAGAATTAGATGAATATTTTACAGCTGGTTCTATATCATCAAATTTTGTGACAAGAGAGTTGCAGGAAATAAAGAATAATATGCCTATTAAAATCAATTTATTCATTAATTTTCCTCAATTATAATGATGCCATCACTAGAAACACAAATCCAAAAAATATTCCTGCCGTTCCACCTTGGCCTTTTCGAACTGCTTTCAATCGAAGTATCTCAATTTCCTTTTTATATTCATTTTCATATAATTTAATTTGTAAGCTAGAGAAATTTTTTTCACAATATATTTTATGATAATATGGAATGTTCACATTTACTGTATTACTAAAAACATGTGGTAATAAATAAATATTACCTATAAGCGCTGGTAAAGCTAAACTAGGTAGATTTAAAACTTCTGCTGTAAATTGGCCCGTCAAAAAAGATGCCCATAGGCTACCGGGGCCACCACCAACAGTCCAAAAAAATCCCATAAAATCATTATTAGCATCTTTTATAGCTTTATCTTTGACTTCAATATCTAAAAATTTAGTAGAAACATTTATATTATTTGGTTCAATCTGATTTATTTTACTATTATCTTTTATAATAATTGGTAAACCAGTCAACGGATCATATTTAAATTGAACCTTTGTTGAGTCTTGAATTAATTCTCCTGTTGTAGGATCGAATTTTCCACCTGATAAAAACGACAATAACATAAATATTATAATAAAAGTCAAATTACTCATTTTTAAAATTCAAAGAATTTCCAATAAATATCAATATATGGCTGTTGAAAATGAACGCCAACCCTAAAGTTATCATTTACAGCATATATAAAACCAAAATCAAAATCAAATTGAGTAAATTTTCCAGTAGGGCTATCTAAAATAAATGAAGAACCACCATTTTCGCTTGTATCACCAGTAAAATCTGAAACAACTTCTCCAAATGTTTTTGACTTATTACCATTATCCATCCATGTAGAACCGACAAATTTTAAATTTTTTCTTAAATCGTATTCAAAAGAAGCCCATGTTCGAAATGGTATTTTACCTCTATCTTCACTCCAGGTAAATATATAATCATCTCCTTCTGATGGATATATCTCATTTAAATCATCTAATAATATAAATGAATTTGTTATTTTTGCTCCTAAAGTCCATCCAACCTTTCCACGTCCAGTAGGATTTTTTCTTCTTGATGTATAAACAATATAGGCTTCTGCATAAACACCTTTGCTACCAATTATATCAGAAGCTTCTTCAATATCATAAGAATTATCACCGTCTGAATAATTAAAACCTTCTTCATTTAATGTACCTATTAGATCGCCATCACGTGTTATATTAACATAATGTGAATATTTAGATAATATTGAAGCTTTTGGAAAATTTCTATGTAAGCCAATTCCCAAAGATAAAGACTGTTCAGTATCTGCAGTTTTTTGGTGAAAAACTCTTAATTTTGGATGTAAGTTTAAATCACCTGCAAAATTTGATGCAAATTTAGTTGTAATCATGAAGCGTTCTGTAAAACCATAACCTACAGAGAGACCACTCATATAAAAAGCATTTGCTTCAAGAGGAAATCCTGTTGGATCTAGAAATACAGTAATAAGCTGAGCTTCACCTTGGTAAAACTTTTTTGTAACTTCAGTTTTAGGAACTAAACGACCACCTTGATATCTGTCTAAATCTTTAATAATTTTTTTCAGAACGGTTACTTCGCCATATTTAGATTTTATTACAAGTTCTTCAAGTGTCTCATGAATTACAGGACCTTTATATCTTGTCCCATCTTTTTTTAATAAATCTACTGTTTCTTCTAAAATCTCATTTATTGGAATTTTTAATTTTCCGTCTATTGTTTGTATTGAACATATACCCTCTTCAATAGAAGTTATGGTGCCATCAATGACATTTCCATCAATCATATAAAAACGTTTTGACATTCCTACTTCGAGAGATTCCGCAATTAGTAGTTCTGCCTGTATTTCCTCTTTAATATAGGTATTTAATAATGGTTTGGGCGGATTATCAGACTGAAATCGATTAATTATTTGTACAGCTTGAATTCTTGTTAAACCATAAATAGTCGTTCCATAATGCTTGATTAAGTATTCATCTAGACTTCCATTAGAAAATCCATTTTCAGATGCAAGCGTCTTAATTGCATCAGTTTGGGCTGGAAGTATATTTTCTGCAAAACAAAACACTGTAGTAATTATAAACACTGATAAAATGTTCTTTAACATATTTTCTCCTTATTGATTAATAGCATATTAAAGCACTTAATTGTATATTTCAATTTATTAATACTTTCTGATTATTATTCAATTAATAATATATTTAGTATAATTCAAATATCTTGCCAAATATGTCTTTCTCTCATAAACTAATTATATCCACTAATTCCTTAAATTACATGCAATATATATATTGCAGTATTAATTAAGATTTAAAGATTTAATTTTTTGTTGAAGGTACTGTCTTTTCATTCCTAATATTTCTGCAGCTTTTGTAATATTTTGATTTGAAATATCAAGTGCTTCCATAACGAGTGCTTCTTCAATAGGTTGTAAATATTCTTGTTTGGCGTCCTTGAATGAACGACCGTTTAAAGAGTAATTTCTTTGATTACTAAAATTTATCCTAGAAAAGAGTATATATTCATCTAAAATTTCGTCTGATAAAACTACAGTATTTTCTATAATATTTTTTAATTCTCTGACATTTCCAGGCCAATCATAAGATTTAGATTTTTCAATAATTTTTTGAGTAACTTTTAATTTAGGCTTTGAATATACGGAGCAAAAAAGCTTGGTGAAATAATGAAAAAGTAGTGGTAAGTCCTCTAAATGGTCGCGCAAAGAAGGCATTGTTATCTCAACAACAGAAAGTCGATAATATAAATCTTCACGGAAACGTCCTTTACGAATTGCATTTTTCAAATTTACATTTGTTGCTGCAATAATGCGTATATCTGTTGAAATCTTTTTTTCACCTCCAATTGGAGTTACAGCCTTTTCTTCTAAAACTCTCAATAGTTTCACTTGAGTATCAATTGTCATCTCACCAATTTCATCTAAAAATAGAGTTCCACCATGAGCTAATTCAAATTTACCTTTAGTATCTTTTATTGCACCAGTATAAGATCCTTTTTTTGATCCAAATAACTCTGATTCTATTAGATCTTTTGGAAGCGCACTACAATTAATTGCAATAAATGGTTTATCTCTTCTAATGCTTTGATTATGAATTGAATGTGCCGCTATTTCTTTGCCTGTTCCACTTTCCCCCATAATTAAAACAGTAACATCTGTTTTTGAAATTTTTTCTATTAAATTACGTACTTCATTCATTATTTGACTTTGCCCTAAAAGAGTAGATTTTTCTTTCAAAATATCATTTTTTAATTTTTGATTCTCTCTTTGTAGAAAAATTTGTTTAGATGCATTTCCAATTAATGTTCTTAGTTCATCTAATTGAAATGGTTTTGCAATATAATTCCATGCACCTTTTTTTAGTGCTTCAACTGCAATTCTCTCAGATCCATACGCTGTCATAATTATACATATAATACTTTTATTTATATTTGAAATTTCTTCTAGAACTTCAAATCCACTTTTTTTAGGCATATTTATATCAAGAAGTAGAATGTCTGGAGATTCATCCTTGACAAGATTGATAGCTTGCTCACCATTTTCTGCTTCAAAAATTATATGTTTTTTAATTAGTGATCTCTTTAAAGCAATTCGAGCTGTTTTTTCATCATCTGCAATTACAATTTTAATTAAACTCAACTATAAATCTCCTTTGGTAATAAAATAATAAACTCTGCACCACCTAATTCTCCATTATAGACTTTTATTGTTCCACCTAATTCCTCAACTTTAGACTTTACAATTGTTAATCCTAATCCAGTACCGTCATCTTTAGTTGTATAGAAAGGCTCAAATAAATCTATATTATTATCAATTCCAGGACCATCATCTGTGATGATAATTTTAATTAAATCATTAATTTCTGTTACTGTGATTTTAATTAATTTACCCTTATCTTTACATGCTTGAATTCCATTTAAAGTTAAGTTAAAAATAATTTCTTTTAATTTTCCTGGAATACTTATAAAAATAATTTCATGTGAAGGTTTATAATCAATATTAATTTTTGAATTTTGAGCTTCTTTTGATAGTAAACGAATGGTTTTATTTATAATTTGATTTATATTGATAGGAACATATTCTGTCTGAGTTTTTGGATTTGCATATTTTAAAATTTCATTTAAAATTTCAGATAAATCCTTAATTTCTGTACGAATTATACTTAAATCTCTTTTTAATTCTTTACCTTTTGGCTCTTCTTCTTCCATAACTTGAACTAAGGTATAAATTGAATGAAGTGGATTTTTTACTTCATGACTAATACTTGTGGAAATTTGTCCGAGTGTTGATAGTTTTTCTTGACGAAGAATTGCTTTTTCTAAATTAATATGATTTTCAACTAATTTTAAATTCCTGAAAGTTAGTGCCAATTGGTTTAAAATCGTGTTAAGTAAATGCATTTCATTTGGGTTAAATCCAACTTTGTAAGGTTTTAGTTTTAGTCCTATAATTCCAAGTATACCATCAGAATCTTTTATTTGTCCAACCAAATCAAAATCATAATTTTCCATCCATTCAAAAATGATTTCACTTGCAAACTCTTTGTTTATTATTATATCAGATTTATTTTTTAAAATTTCAGATTCAATTTTATCTATATTTTGAAAAATTTTAATTTTCTTAATATGCAATGAAGATTCTAGTCTATCTAAAAGTAGTCTTTCAATTTGTTTATAATTTGTAATTTTTTTAAGATTTTGGCTGACTTTATGAATAGTAGATTTATATTTTTCTGTGTCCTGAAAAAATAACTGGTTCATTTTTCTATGTAAATAAATTCTTATGGGATGAAATAAAAATACCAATATAACCATTAAAATAATTTCAACCATTCGCACATTAATCATATCATAATTTGATAAATAATGGGCAATATTTCGAATACCAAACTGATAAACTATAATAATAATTGCTGTCAAAACAGAGTAGAGTATTGTGGGTTTTATTAATACGTTCAAAAATTGATAGCGAACCAAATAATAGCCAAGGGTTGCACCAGGAATAAATGCCATAATAAGGAATAAAAAGCGAACTATTGGTGCAATTTCTATCGTCCAAGGGTGAGATGATAGTAAGCTTATAGTTAAAATTGAAGCAAGAAATAAGAAAATCCCGTTTATTGGGAAGTAATTATCAAACCTTTTCCATCTGGGATTACCTTTTAAACTAAAACTGATTATTCCAGAAATTGCAGTACATAATCCTAGCCACCATGAAAATAATTTAAATTGAAGAGGTGTAATATTTGAAGTAAGTACGGGCCATGGAAGAATAGTTTTATTGTCTATATTCCAAGTAAATTGATAAAGAAAATAAAAGCTTAATAGATGTAATAATCCATAAGTAAGCGGATTAATAATATTAATATTATTAATACTTCTATTTTTATAATCTTTATATACAAAAAATGAATGAAGTAGACTTGCAGGCATAAATGAAAGGCCAATTAAGTTTAATATCCAGCCAATTATATACGTACTTTTAAACAAGTCTTCAGCAAGGGCTCTCGCAAAAAGTGCAAAGAAATTTCCAATAAAATACAAAAAAAATGTAATTGCAGTTACAAGAACTATTTTTTCTTGAACCTGAGGTTTCTTTTTAAAAAGTAAAGCATAAACAATTATGCCATATAAAATTGTTCCTAAAACACTAGATATTAAAGAAAATCCATCAGTCCATGTGAATTGTGTGATGAGTGCAAGTTCCATCTTGCAGTATTTTAAGAATAAAAATCATTAAATTAAAATTTATTATTCATCACTTATTTCTGTTGAAATTACTCCAATAATAATTAAAATTCCACCAATCCAACTAGTAATTGATAGTATTTCATTAGCAGCATACCATGCATATAGCGCTGCAAAAACTGGTTCAAGTGCAAAAATTACAGCAGTATGTGTAGGTGATAATAATTTTTGAGCCCACACCATAATCCCAATAGCAACAAAAGTAGCTAATATTCCAGTAATTAAAATTGCTGTAATTAGCCTTTCAGACCACACAATAGGTTTAGTATCAATTGCTAAATAGCTCCCATAAGATAAAATTGTAACAGTTAATAATTGAATGAAGAAAAATCGAAGAATTGAGGTGTTTTTTTTCATATAATTATCTTGAATAACTATATGTCCTGCAAAAGCAATGGAACATCCAATAGTAATAATATCACCTAAATTTATATCATTTCCATCGGGGTTAATTAAAAGGAATAAACCAATTAGAGCAATAATGATTGCTAACCAAGCCCTTAATTCTATCTTTTTATCTTGATAGACCCACAAGATAAATGGAACTATTAAAATAGATGTTCCTGTAATAAAAGCTGAATTACTTGCTGAGGTTAATTGTAAACCATAATTTTGAAATGCATATCCTGCGTGAAGTAAAATTCCACATAAAACTCCACCAATTAATTCAATCTTTGTAAAAGATTTAAATTGAAAAAAAATAAAAAAGAAATTACAAATTGAAGCAATTAAAAATCGCCAAGCTGCAAAGGCATAAGGCGGTGCATCATTTAATGCTTCTTTTACCATAATAAATGTAATCCCCCAAATTGCCGTAGTAATAATAAGGCAAACTTGAGCAATTTTTTTATTTACAAAAATTTTACTTATCATAAGTACTATAAATTACGATAATCAAGTTCGTTTTTTTTAGATTCAAAATTGAAATTAAAGTAAATTATAGCTTCTGTAAAACAAGAAAAATATATAAATGCCCAAAACAAAATTTATTATAGCAATTTTAGGACTTTCAATTATATCTATTGGATGGATGGTTTTAGACTTTAAAACTGAAGAAGTACCATTTATTTCCGTATCAGATTTATTGGAACATCATGAATCTTTTAGTCAAGAGAAATTTAGACTTGGTGGTAATGTAATTAAAGGTTCAATACAATACTCAGAAAATAAATTAGATATTTATTTTAACTTAAAACAAGGTGATGCGACTTTACCAATAACGCATCATTCAGCAGCAGTGCCAGATTTGTTTAAGGATGGTTCACAAGTTATTGTAGAAGGTGTATATCACGAAGGAATTTTTATTGCTGAAAACCTAATGACGAAATGTGCTTCTCGCTATGAGGAAGAATCAAATTATGAATCTGTTGGAGAACAGTCTATATGATTTCACTCTTCGGATCATCTTTAATTTCACTTGCCTTATTTCTTGCAATCACTAGTTTTGTATTTAATTTATGGTATTTAAAATCTAAAGATCTTAGGCTTTTTAATGTAGGAAGAAATGCAATGATTTCATCCTGTATTCTAATTATAGCTTCAGGGTTTACTTTAATATATGCTTTATTTAACAGTGAGCTAAGTTTAACTTATGTAAATAAGTATAGTAGTATCTATACTCCAACTATTTATAAAATTAGTGGATTTTGGGCAGGAATGGAAGGATCATTACTTTTCTGGACTTTCATCTTAGCGATTTATACATTAATTGTTTTATATCAAAACAGAAGAAAATTCATTACTTTAATGCCGTGGGTTACAATGGTAATTTCAATAGTTTTAATCTTCTTTTTATTTATTTGCCTTGCTTTTGAAAATCCATTTACTCCAGTAGAAGGCCCAATTAAAATGGGTTCTGGATTAAATCCATTATTACAGCATTGGGCTATGTTATTACATCCACCGATGCTATATTTAGGTTTCATTGGATTTACAATTCCTTATGCCTATGCTGTTGCCGCAATGGCAACTCAGCAGTTAGATGCCTCTTGGATTCGTTTAACAAGAAGGTGGTCTTTATTTACATGGTTACTTTTAAGTGTAGCAATAGTTATGGGTGGAAAGTGGGCTTATATGGAACTTGGTTGGGGTGGGTACTGGGCCTGGGATCCTGTCGAAAATGCCTCTTTATTTCCATGGTTGACCGGAACTGCATTTATTCATTCCGTAATGATTCAGGAAAAGAAAAAGATGTTAGTCCGTTGGAACATGATTCTTATAATGGTAACTTTCACTTTAACTATTTTTGGAACATATTTAACAAGAAGTGGTATTGTATCATCTGTTCATGCATTCGCAGCGACAGATTTAAGTATATGGTTTTTTGGATTTGTAGTTTTCTTAGTTGTGTTAAATATTGCCTTACTTATTTATCGACATAAAGATTTGAATTCTCAAAACCAATTAGATTCCTTTGCTAGTAGGGAAGCTGGTTTTGTATTTAATAATATGATTTTTGTAGCAATGATGCTTGTTGTACTTTGGGGAACATTATATCCAGTGATGACAGAAGCATTAAGAGGGGTTCAAATAAAACTAGGGCCAACATGGTTTAATCAAAAAATAATTCCTTTTGGGCTAGTATTGCTAGCTTTAGGTGGTATTGCTCCTTTATTAGCATGGCGTAAAACGTCGATAAACAGTATTAAAAAGAACTTTCTATTGCCTGTTGTTTTAAGTATTTTAATTGGCATTACTTCCTTTAGTTTAGGAATTACTAAAATTTATCCTTTAATTACTTTAATATTAATTGCATTTGTATTTTCAACAATAATTCTTGAATTTTATCGTGGTACTCGATCGAGAATGCGCACTGCAAATGAACCCGTTCATATTGCATTTTTTGAAATTATAATAAGAAACAAATCCAGATATGGTGGTTATATAGTTCATATTGGAATATTAATGATGTTTTTTGGATTTATTGGAAAAGCTTATGACAAGGAAGCAGATGTTTCTTTAACACCCGAAAATCCTATCACAGAAATAAATGAGTATTCTTTTGAATTGAAAAATTATTGGAAAGAAACACCAGAGACTAATCCAAATACTCGACAAAATCATCATGCATATATTGTCGAAATTCAAATCAAAAAAAGTGGATTGTTTTACACATCATTATTTCCTGAGAAACGAATTTATATAGATCAAGATAGTCAGCCGCACTCTGAGGTTGCTCTTAAAACAACCTTAAATAAGGATTTATATTTAATCCTTGGAAGCATGGATTTAGAGACTGGTTTAGCAACTTTGAAAATTAGAATTAATAATTTAGTTTCTTGGGTTTGGCTAGGAACACTTGTATTAATATTAGGTACGCTTGTTGCATTAATTCCATCAAGAAAAATAAATGAATAAATTTTATTTATTTGTATTAACTGTATTATTTTCTGCAGAGTTTAAGTCAGAAAGACAGTATGGAATTGAACAGCAATTACATGCTCCTTGTTGCTGGGGAGGTGTGATTGCTGAACATGATTCTCAGTTAGCAGAAATGATTAAAGTTTTAATTAATAACCTAATTCAAGATGAATTTAATATAGAAACGTTTAATAATTCTCTAACACTTACATATAACAATAAAAATATTTTGGAATATTCTAAAAATATAATAAAAAAAAATATGACGGATGATGAAATTATTAACTTTTTCATTGGGATTCATGGAGAGAGAATGAGAGCACTACCGGAAAATAAAGGCTTAGGATGGTTAACTTGGAAATTACCTACTTTTCTTTTAATTTTTAGTTTATTAATTGGGTTTATAATTGTT